>Ga0194132_10001591_pt1 | contig 45685 bp, 42 predicted proteins | sample TA2KigOf80mmetaG_FD_148612 | JGI IMG/M metagenome (GOLD analysis project Ga0194132, IMG submission 148612) | Freshwater microbial communities from Lake Tanganyika, Tanzania - TA2015054 Kigoma Offshore 80m | ecosystem: Environmental > Aquatic > Freshwater > Lake | place: Tanzania: Lake... | reverse complement strand
CGCGCCCCCGCGGATCGGCTCCGGCAACCGCCGCGGCGGCGGGCGCTGCCGGCGCAGCCGCTGCGGCGACCGCGCCCGCCAGGGTCTCGCGTAGCGCGTCCGTCGCACCGGCCGAACAGGCCCGGCAGCGCCGCGGCCAGGAGCCGCAGTCCCAGCCCGAACCGTACCGGCCGTCGCGCGAGCCTTCGCAGCTCGGCCTCGCCGTCCCGCTCACCTGGCCCAGCGCCTATGAGGATGTCGTGGGCTTCACGCTCTGGCCGAACAGTTACGACCGGCGGCTGCGCTCGCATGGCATCGGCAATGTGCTGGCCGCGATCTTTGCGCCGTCCGAACTGGCGCGAAGCCGGCAGGCCAGCGCGGCGCAGCCGGGCGCCATGGCCGCGCTCGATCCCTGCACCAATGCGAGCCAGACCGTCGCGGATTGGCCCGGCCGCCAGATCGAACTGGCGATCAAGACCAGCCGCACGCAACGCGCTGCGATCGACAAGCTGCGCGCCGCGGTCAGCGCCGCGACTGCCTCGATCAGGACCGCGTGCCGCAACGACACGCTGCTGACGCCGGTCGCGCGGCTGCGTTCGCTGCAAAACCATCTCTGGGCCGTGCAGGAGGCCGCGATCCAGCTGCGTGCGCCGCTGGCCGAATTCTACGATTCGCTGAGCGACGAGCAGAAGCAGCAGTTCATGGTCGCGGCGCAGCAGGCCGCATCGGGCGCCGCGGCGCAGATGGCGGCCGCCAATCCAGAGCAGACGGCATCGACGCAGGCTTCGGCCCAAGCCAAGACCGGGGCGAACCAGGCCGCGGCCAGCGCCGATCCACGCGCCGCCATCCAGGCCGGCGCGGGCGCAATCTCTCCGGAGCTTGCGCGCATGTGCGGCATGCCTCTATCGCGCGAATGGCCGGTCGGCCAGATCGCACAGGCGGTGCGCCCGAACGCCGCCCAGCAGGCGAGCCTCGAAGCTTTGCAGAAGACGGCGTTCGAGATGGGCCAGCTCTTGATGGCCTCCTGTATGACGCCGCCGCTGCCGACACCCATCGAACGGCTCGACGCCGCCACCGACCGGCTGACCGCGGTGATCTTCGCGGCGTCCAACGTCGCGCTGGCGCTGAACGATCTCTACGGCCAGCTCAGCGACGAGCAGAAGGCGCGGTTCGACACGCTGAGCCTGTAGGCGGTGAGCCGGCCGAAGCCGGGCCCGTCCCTCACATGCCGTACTTGACCGAGCGGTCGTTCGACGCGGTGAGGTTGCGGTAGCGCGCCAGCGCCCACAGCGGGAAGTATTTCCGGTAGCCGTGGTAGCGCAGGTAGAATACGCGCGGGAACCCGGTCGCCGTATAGCGCTCTTCTTCCCAGAGCCCGTCGGGCGCCTGCGTCTTCGCGAGATATGCGATACCGCGGGGCACCGCCGGATTGTCGACGTCGCCCGAAGCCATCAGGCCGAGCAGCGCCCAGGCGGTCTGCGACGCGGTACTCGGCGCGCGTTCGTAGCCCCGGTAGTCGAGCTTGTAGCTTGAGCCGTCCTCGCCCCAGCCGCCGTCGGGATTCTGGATCGACACCAGCCACGCCGCGGCCTTGCGCACGACCGGCGACTTCAGGTCCACGCCCGCGGCGTTGAGCGCACAAAGCACCGACCAGGTCCCGTAGATGTAGTTCATGCCCCAGCGGCCGTACCAGCTTCCGTCGGGAAGCTGCGTGCGCCGCAGATAGTCGACCCCGGCCGCGACCTCCGGCGACTTGTCCGCCGTCTCGCCGAGCTGCGCCAGGAACGACACGCAGCGCGCGGTCACGTCCTCGGTCGGCGGATCGAGCAGCGCGCCGTGGTCGGCGAACGGGATGTTGTTGAGGTATTTGAACTCGTTGTCGGTGTCGAACGCGCCCCAGCCGCCGTTCCTGCTCTGGATACCGAGAATCCACTCGCGCGCGCGCGCGATGGCCTCATCGTGCCGCGCACCGGACTCTGCGCGCTGCGCGCGCTCCATCGCCATCGCAACCACCGCGGTGTCGTCAACGTCCGGATAGTGCGCGTTGGCATATTGGAATGCCCAGCCGCCGGGACGCACGTCCGGCCGCCGCGCAACCCAGTCGCCTTTGACGTCGAGAATCTGCTTCGGCGCAAGCCATTCGAGGCCGCGCGACGCGCGGCGTTCCGCCTCCTCGCCGCCGGCTTCGAGCAGCGCGTGGCTGGCGAGGCCGGTGTCCCAGACCGGCGACACGCACGGCTGGCAATAAGCCTCGTGCGGATGCACGACCAGAAGCTTCTCGATCGACTTGCGCGCGATGGCGCGCTGCGGGTGGTCCGGCGGATAGCCCAGCACATCGTACATCATCACGCTGTTGGCCATCGCCGGGAAGATCGCGCCGAGCCCGTCCTCGCCGTTCAGCCGCTCGCCGACCCAGGCCACCGCGGAAGCGATGGCGCGCTGACGCAGGCCTTTCGGCATGCGCGGCTCGATCGCGCGCAGCACGTCGTCGACGACGCGGAAGAACCAGAACCATACGGCCTTCTGCTGCGGCGCCTTGAGTGCGGGGCCGAGCGTACCGGGCGGATCGGCGAACAATTCGTCGATGCGGACATTTTTCGGGTTTCGCGCGCGCGGCTTCTTGGCCATCAGCACCAGCAGCGGCACGATCACGGTGCGGCTCCAGTACGAAATCTTGTCGAGATGGAACGGAAACCACTTCGGCAGCAGCATGATCTCAACCGGCATCACCGGCACCGCGCGCCACGGAATGAACCCGAACAGCGCCAGCATGATCTTGGTGAACACATTGGAGCGCCCCGCCCCGCCGCGATCGAGCATCGCCCGCCGCGCCCGCGCCATGTGCGGTGCGTCCACGGAATCGCCGACGACCTTGAGCGCGAAATAGGCCTTCACGCTGGCGCTCATGTCGAACGCGCCTTCGTGGAACAGCGGCCAGCCGCCGTGCGCGCCCTGGATGCGGCGCAGGTAGACGGCAATCTTGGCTTCGAGCCCGGCGTCCACCGGCTCGGCGAGATAGTGCCGCAGCAGCACGTATTCGGCCGGGATGGTGGCGTCAGCCTCGAGCTCGAACGCCCAATGGCCGTCGTCGCGCTGGCTGTCCATCAGCGCACGCGCCGCCCTGCCGATATGACGTTCCAGGCTGGAGCGGTCGGGCGTCATGCGGCGTCCTTGACGAAGGCGGCTACGAGATCGGCCGCACGGTGCCCGGAGCGCGCCGCGCCTTCGAGCGTCGCAGGCAGCCCGGTTGCGGTCCAGTCGCCGGCCAGGAAGAGGTTGTCCCAACGGGACTTCGCGCCGGGGCGGCGCGCGTTCTCGGCGGGCGTGGCGGCGAAGGTCGCCCGCCGCTCGCGCACGATCTGCCAGGGTGGCATTTCGGTCGCAATTCCCGTCACCTTCGACACCTCATGCCACAGCGTCTGCGCCAGCGTCGCCCGCGGCACGTCCATCAGCCGGTCGGCGTTGCTGACCGTAACCGACAGTCGGCCGTCGAACGCGAACAGCCATTCCACCGTGCCGCCGACGACGCCCGTGATCGGCGGCACGCCCGGCGGCACCTCGGTGCGGAAATGCGCGTTGGCGATCGCCCGATAGCTCGACGGAACCTGCAAATCGGGCACCATTGCGGCGGCGGCGTGGGGGGGCACTGCAAGTATCACGGCGTCGCCCTCGCCGAGCGTCATGAGACCGTCACCGAAATCGAGTCCGCACACGCGGCCGTCCGCGAATTGCAGCGCCCGCAACTCGTGCTCCAGCCGCACCTCGGCTCCCCGCTCGGCGAGCTTGCGCAGCGCGGGCTCGATGAACACCGGCCCCAACCCCTCGCGCGCGATCAGTGGCCGGCAGGCCGAGCCGCCCCGCAGCAGCGTCTCACGCACGATGGCCGAGGCCAAAACCGCCGATCCCTCGCGCGGATCGACGTTGAGGGCGGCGAGCAACAGCGGATGCACGAGGCGGTCGTAGAGCGCTCCCGCGCAATCGACGACCTGCGCGACGGGCACGTCGCGCGGCGCCCTGAGCAGGCGGGCGAGCTTCAGGTAGTCGCCCAGCCGCGTGCCGGGCGCCCGGCGGCCCGGGTTGAAGATCCAGAACGGCGGGCCGTTGTTGATGCGAAGCGTCCAGCGTTCGTTGGTCTTCAGATCGACGAACGGGAAGTCGGCCGCCTTCGGCCCGACGAGGCCCGCCTCGCTGCCGATGGCGCGCGCAAACTCACACACCGCATGATTGGCCGAGAGCACCAGATGGTTGCCGTTGTCGATTGCCATACCGATGGCGCGGTCGAAATACGACCGGCAGCGGCCGCCCGGATGCGCCGTCGCCTCGTGCACGACGATGCGCGCCGGACCTCTGGCGAGGCGAACCGCCGCTGCAAGGCCGGCCAGCCCTGCGCCCACGATGTGAACGGTGCGCCGCATCACCAGATGGCGTATTGCAGCGCGATCCACGACAGCCGCAGACCGCTGACCGAGACGCGCGTGCGCGGCGGCGCCCAGCCGCGCGTCGCCATGCCGTCGAGCATCGCACGGTAGACTTCTTCCATGATTTTGGGTGCCTTCACCACGCGCCGCGGATTGCGCGCCATGATCGCATCGGCCTCGTGGAAGTGGGTGCGCGCGCGCGCCATTACGGCCTCGCACGCCCGGCCGAGGCCGGGGCTCGCAAGCACCGTGCGCGGATCGGCCGACTCGATGCCGGCCGCGCGCAACTCCTCGGCCGGCAGATAGAGCCGCCCCAGTCCCGCGTCCTCGTCGACGTCGCGCAGGATGTTGGTGAGCTGAAGCGCGCGGCCGAGATGATGCGCGAGTGCAACGCCCTCCGCCTCTTCCATGCCGAAGATGCGGACCGACAGCCGCCCGACCGCGCTCGCCACCCGGTCGCAGTAGAGGTCGAGCGTGGTCCAGTCCGGGGCGCGGATGTCCTGCGCCGCATCCATCTCCATGCCGTCGATGACCGCGAGGAAATCCTCCTTCCGCAATCCGAATTCGCGCACGGTCCCGGCCAGCGCGGCGAGGTCGGCCGGCGCGTTCCCGGCATAGATCGCCTCGATGCGGTCGCGCCATACCGCGAGATCGTGCAAGCGCTCGGCGCGCGGCGCGTCGGAATCCGCCACGTCGTCCACCAGCCGGCAGTACGAATAAATCTCGAACATGGCCTCACGCTGCGCGCGCGGCAGTATCCGCATGGCAGTGTAGAACGAGCTGCCCGAGGCGCGGGCGGGCGCGGTCGCGGTCTGCATGTCAGTTGGGGTGGTGACGTCGTTCATCGGCCTGCGATCTATGGACAACGCCGGGGGTGCGGACAAGTCGCTGGACAAATCCCTTGGCTGCGCCGAGCGCGCCGACCGCCGCGACCCCCACTTTACCCAGCCGGACCCGCTCGCTTAACGGGTCCCTCTCACGAAGTAGTTTAAGGAAATGACGGGCCAGCGTCACGATGGCCGACAACTCCAATGCGAGCCTACGGTCCTTGACCTGCAACGGCAGGCTGAGGCCCTCGTCCAGCAGGGCCTCGGTGCGCTCGGCAAGGGTGCGCAGGCAGGCCCGCATTTCGGGGGTCGCGCGCTCGGCCCGCAGTGCCTCTACGCTGGTGCCCGCCGCCGCCATGGCGTCGAGCGGGACATAGACCCGGTCGAGGTTCTTCAGGTCGAGGGCGCAGTCCTGCAGGTGATTGACGATCTGCAGCACGGCGCAGACCGCGTCCGACGCAGGCCAGGTGTCGCGGCTTTCGCCATGGACGTCGAGCACGTAGCGGCCCACCGGCATTGCCGAATAGCGGCAATAGTCGATCAATTCGTCCCAGGTCGCGTAGCGGCGCTTGGTAGCGTCCTGCCGGAACGCCTTGAGCAGATCCTGGGCGTGCTGAGGCGAAAGCCCGCGTTCGGCGAGCGCCGCGCGCAGCGTGACTCCCGCGGCGTGTTTGTCGTCCTGGCCGAGCAGCGTCGCTTCCATGCTGTCGAGGAAGGCGACCTTCTCGCCGGCGCCCAGCGTCGCGTGATCGGCGATGTCGTCCGCGATGCGCACGAATTCGTAGAACGCCATGATTGGCCGGCGGTGCTTTGCTTCGACCAGCCACGAGGCCACGGGGAAATTCTCGTCCCCCGAGCCCTTGCCGGATCGCAATTGCGCCGCATCGACCGTCATGACTGCGACGCGCCCGCCTGAACGCGCCCCTTCCAATGCCCGCCCTGCCCGCGCATGTAGCGGACTGCGGAATCCAGCGTGTATAGCATGTAGGCCAAGGCAATCGCAGGCAGCGCCGCGCCCCAGAACGGCGAGACGCGATAGAATTTCAGCATCGGCTGAAGCGAAATCGCCATCAGGGTCCAGGTCAGCGCGCCCATGACGCGCGCCGGTCCCTCGCCGAACAGGACCAGCAGCGGCCCGGCAAGGAATGTCAGCGCGAGGCCCAGCGTCGTGCCAAGCAGCAGCAGCGGCGAATAGTTGAGCTGCGCATAGGCCGAACGCGAAATCATGTGGCGCACGTCGGCAAAGTCGGGATAGCGGCGGATGCTGCGCACGCGCTGCGTCAGGCCGAGCCAGATTGGCCCGACGGCCTTCAACTGCTTTGCCAGCGAGCAGTCGTCGATCAGCGCGCTGCGAATGCTCTCGATGCCGCCCGCCTGCGTCAGCGCGTCGGCGCGCACCAGCATGCAGCCGCCGGCGGCGGCGGCAGTGTTGCGGCCCGGCGAATTGACCCAAGCGAACGGAAACAGCATCTGAAAAAAGTACACGAACGCCGGGACGTGACTTCGTTCGGCGAAGCTCTCGCAACGCAGAAGCGCCATCAGCGAGGTCAGCGCAGTGCCGCGATCTTTGGCGCGCGACACGAGCGCAGCGAGCGAGTCGGGCGTGTGGACGATGTCGGCGTCGGTGAGCAGCAGGTAGTCGGGCGGATTGGGCGAGGCCATCGCGACATCGACGCCCTGCTTCAGCGCCCAGAGCTTGCCGGTCCAGCCCGGCGCCAAGCCGCGGCTGCGGAAGACCTCGAAGCCGCGGCCCGCGGGACGGCCCTCGGCCGCGCGCCGCGCCAAGTCTGCGGTGCCATCGTCGCTGTCGTCGTCGACCACGATCACCGAGAACTCGCCGGCGTATTCCTGCCGCACCAGCGCGCCGGCGCTCCGGGCGATGCACTCGGCCTCGTTGCGCGCCGGAACGACGGCGGTCACGCGCGGCCAGTGCACCGGCGGCGCGGGCACCGCGTCATCGCGCTCGCGGCAAAGCCAGAACCCGCCCCGGGCCAGCAGGAGGTAGAGCCAAACGATCAGGGACAGGGCGGCGATGACGTCTAGAACCATGCTTCATCGTAGGGGTTGCGAGGCGAAGGCGGCGGAACTGCCGCGGGGCGCGCAGCCCCGGCCTGCCGCATCGTTTCGGGCCGTATCGGCGGCGCGGGTCTTTGGTATCATGATTTCCGCCGATGTGGCTAAGGGATTGGACCGGGCCGAAAATTGGCCGTAGACGGCCGGGAACGGGGAAAGGCGCCGAAATGGGCAAGGAGACGACCTCGCCGGAACTTGCCGGAGCTAGGGCCGACGCCGATCTCGTCGGCCGGGCCCGTACGCTTGCGCCGGCAATCGCCGAGGCCGCGGCGCGGATCGAGGCCGAGCGCGAAGTGACGCCCGAGATCGTCGATTCGCTGCACGAGGCCGGCCTGTTCCGCATCCTCTTGCCGCGCTCGCTCGGTGGCCACGAGGCATCGCCGGTCGAATTCGTCTGCGCCGCAGAGGAACTAGCCAAGGCCGACGCCAGCACCGCCTGGTGCGTGGCGCAGATCGGCGGTGCGTCCACCATCGCGGCATCGCTCGATCCCGAGGCGGCGCGCCGCATCTTCGTCGACGACCCGCGCGCCATGATCGCCGTCGGCCCCCCGAACGCGTCGGGCAAGGCGGTCGCCGTCGAAGGCGGCTACCGCCTCAACGGCACCTGGCAGTTCGCCAGCGGCAGCCGGCACGCCAACTGGCTCGGCTCGCACTGCGCGGTGCTGGAGACCGACGGCACGCCGCGGCGCGACGCCGCGGGCCAGCCGGTGCAGCGCACGATGATCTTCCCCAAGCGCGACGCCAATGTGATGGACGTTTGGCACGTCATGGGCCTCAAGGGCACCGGCAGCGACTCGTTTTCCGTCACCGACCTGTTCGTGCCCGAGCGCCACACCATGACTGCGTTCGGCCGCAACCCGGTCGAGAAGCGAGAGCGCGGGCCGCTGTACCAGTTCACGACCTTCCAGCTTCACGGCGCGAGCTTCGCCGCCATCGCGATCGGGCTCGCGCAGGCGAGCCTCGACGCCTTCATCGAACTCGCAAAAGGCAAGACGCCCTACGGCCTGAGCTACGTCCTCAAGGACAACGCGGTGATCCAGTCGCAGATCGGCATCGCGCAGAGCCAACTCGCCGCCGCGCGGGTGTTCCTGCACCATACGCTGACCGAGATGTACGAGGGCGCGCGGGCCGGTGGCATCACCGTTCCGCAGCGCGTGCAATTGCGCATGGGCTCATGCAACGCCGCCTACACCGCGCGGCAGGTCGTGGACACTGCGTACCACGCCGCAGGCGCGACCGCGATTTTCGAGAGCAATCCGTTCGAGCGGCGGTTCCGTGACGTGCACACCGTCTCGCAGCAGGTGCAGTCGCACTTTGCGGTGTTCGAGGCGATCGGACAGTACTACCTGGGGCTGCCGCTGCATCCGAGATTGATCTAGACCGTGCGCAATTTCACGGCGGCTTGTGCGGCCCGCAGGGCTATGCAAATTGGGCGCGGCCCATAGATTGGACATGGAACAACGAGTGACAAGACATGGCTGACCACCCGCCCGCCGACGGCTGGATCGGTGCAAGCCTGCTGCGCAAGGAGGACGCCCGCCACCTGCTCGGCCACGGCATGTTCGTCGCCGACATCCGCATGCCGGGCCTCCAGGACATCGCCTTTGTGCGCAGCCAGATGGCGCACGCCAACGTCCGCCAGATCGTCAAGCCGCCCGAGGCCGCGGCGAGCGTATTCACGCTGGCCGACCTCGGCCCGATCGCAATTCTCGAAGCGGGTCCGGAACTCGCCGCCCACCGCCACAGCCCCTACCCACCGCTCGCCGACGGCCGCGTGCGCTATGCAGGCCAAACGATCGCGGCCTGCATGGCTCCGACGCGCGCGGAGGCCGAGGATCTCGCCGACCGCGTCACCGCCGAACTTGAAGAATTGCCCGCCGTCGTCGACTGCGTGGCGGCCATGTTGCCGGACAGCCCGCGGCTGTTCGAGCACTGGCCCGACAACGCCTTCATCACCGGCAACGTGACCGAGGGCGACCCGCCGGCGCTTCAAGCTGCGCCGGTCCGGCTGCGGCGCAAGTTCCGCATGAACCGCCAGGCGACCGTGTCGCTGGAATGCCGCGGCGTGCTGGCCTACTGGGACCACCGCAACGACGAACTGACCGTCCACCTGTCGACCCAGGGCGGCCACGTCATGCGGATCGCGATTGCGCAGTCGCTCGGGCTGCCCGAACACAAGGTGCGCGTGATCGCGCCCGACGTCGGCGGCGGCTTCGGCGGCAAGAACCGCATCATGCCGGAGGACATCGCGGTCTGCGCTATCGCGATGAAGGTCGGCCACCCGGTGCGCTGGATCGAGGACCGCCGCGAGCACCTGATCGCGTCGGTGCACGCGCGCGACCACACCTACGACCTCACCATCTCCGCCGACCGCGACGGCACGCTGCTCGGCGTCGAGGGCGACGTGTACATCGATGCCGGCGCATATTCGCTGTGGCCCACAGGCTCGTTCATGGAAGCGAGCATGGCTTCGCGCAACCTGACCGGCCCCTATCGCATCCGGCATCTGAAGCTCAACACGTTCACCGTCGCGACCAACAAGGCGCCGATGGGCCCCTATCGCGGCGTGGCGCGGCCGGGCGCTTGCTTCGCTATCGAGCGGCTGGTGGATGAGGTGGCGCGCGAACTCGGCCGCGAGCCGTTCGATCTGCGGCGGCAGAACATCGTCACCGCGGCCGAACTGCCCTACCGCACCGCAGCCGGTATGCGGCTCGACACCGGCGACTACGTCCAGGCGCTCGACACCGCGCGCGACATGATCGATCTGCCCGCGATCCGCAAGCGCCAGGAGGTCGGAGAAAGCGACGGCCGCGCGATCGGCGTGGGCTTCGCCTTCTACACCGAGCAGAGCGGCCACGGCACGGTGGAATGGGTCAAGCGCAAGTCGCGCGTGGTGCCGGGCTACGAATCCGCCAATGCGCGCATGCTACCGGACGGCTCCGTCATCATCCACGTCGGCGTGCAGAACCACGGCCAGGGCCACGAGACCACGCTGTCGCAGATCGCAGCGCACGAGCTGTCCATCGATCCGAGCCGCATCGCGATCAAATACGGCGACACCGCGACTGCGCCGTTCGGCTTCGGCACCTTCGCCTCGCGCTCGATCGTGTTCTCCGGTGGAGCGGTCGCGCGCGCCAGCCGCATGCTGATCGACAAGCTCAAGCGCATCGGCGCGCATCTGATGCAAACCGATCCTGCCAATGTCCGCATCGAGGGCGGCGAGGTGCACGGGCCCTCCGGCTCGGTCGGCTTCGCCGAGATCGCCTACGCCGCCAACGTGCGACAGGAGCACCTGCCCGCCGGCATGGACCCGCTGCTCGACGTCACCGCCACCTACGAGCCGACCGAGACCGGGGGCGTGTTCGCCTACGGCACCCACGCCGCGGTGGTCGCGGTCGACCCCGACACCGGCACGCTCGAAATCCTCGACTACGTGGTGACCGAGGACTGCGGCACCATGATCAACCCGCTGATCGTCGACGGCCAGGTGCAGGGCGGCATCGCGCAGGGCATCGGCACCGCGCTCTACGAGGAAATCCCCTACGACGAAATCGGCCAGCCGCTTGCAACCACGTTCGGCGACTACATGGTGCCTTGCGCACCGGAGATTCCAACAGTGCGCATGGCGCACATCGTCACGCCCGCGCAGGCGACCGAATACGGCGTGAAGGGCCTCGGCGAAGGCGGCGCCATCGCCCCGCCGGCAGTTCTCGCCAACGCCGTGGCGGATGCGTTCCGCAAGATCGGGGCAAGCTTCAACGAGACGCCGCTGACCCCGCGCCGCGTCTCCGAAGCGGTCGCCCGCGCCCGCCGCGCCAGGGACGACGCCGCATGAAGCCCGCTTCGTTCGATTACGTGCGGCCGAAAACGGTCGCGGAGGCGAGCGTCGCGCTCGGCCGCAAGGGCGTGAACACCGCGGCCATCGCCGGCGGCCAGTCGCTGATTCCGATGCTGAACCTGCGCGTCGCCTTCGCCGACCTGCTGGTCGACCTGTCGCGCCTCGACGACCTCAAGGTCGTGACGCGATCTCCCGACAGCATCTGGATCGGCGCGCTCACCACCCATGCCGCAATCGAGGATGGCAAGGTCCCCGACTTGTTCAACGGCCTGCTGAAACGCGTCGCGGGCCAGATCTCCTATCGCGCGGTGCGCAATCACGGCACCATCGGCGGCAGCGTCGCGCTCGCCGATCCCGCAGCCGACTGGCCGTGTTGCCTGATCGCGCTCGGCGCCACGGTGCGCGTTGTCGGGCGCAATGGCGTGCGCGTGCAGCCGGTGTCCGAATTCGTCCGGGGCCAATACGAAACCACGCTCTCGGCCGGCGACATCGTCATGGGCTTTGACGTTCCGACGCCGAGCGTTCCGACGCGGTGGGGCTTCTCCAAGGTCGCACGCAAGAGCGGCGCCTTCGCCCAATCGATTGCAATTGCCACGGCACTGGGCCGCAGCGGGCGGGTTAACGTCGTACTCGGTGCCGCAGGCCCCAAGCCACGCGCGCTACGCACGGTCGCGGAGGAACTGGAGGGCGGCAAGAGCGGCGACGAACTGCGGCCGGCCATCGAGGCCGATCTCGCGCAAGTCGCGCCCGGCGCCGACGACTATCAGAAGCGGATGCACACTGCGACGGTGCTGCGCGCGATACGGGACATGCGGACGCAATGACGGCGATCACAATCGATCTCAATGGCGTGCGGATCGCCGACGACGTGGAGCCGCGGCAGTCGCTCGCCGACTTCCTGCGCGAGCGCTGCGGCCTGACCGCAACACATCTTGGCTGCGAGCACGGCGCCTGCGGCGCCTGCACCGTGGTGGTGGACGGCAAGGCGACGCGCTCGTGCCTGTCGCTCGCCGTCATGAGCGACGGCCGCGTCGTGCTCACGCTCGAAGGATTGCGCAACGACCAGATCATGGACATTCTGCGCAGGCAGTTTCACGAATGCCACGCGCTGCAATGCGGGTTCTGCACGCCTGGTATGCTGATCATGGCGCGCGACATCCTGCAGCGTCACCAGAGTCCGGATGCGAACACCGTGCGCCACGAGTTGAGCGGCCAGATCTGCCGCTGTACGGGCTACGCCAACATCGTCAAGGCCGTCGTCGCGGCGGGCAAGGACCTCGCCGCGGCGCAGGCTCATGCGCTAGCCGGCGCGCTGGCCGAGGCCGAGGCTCTGATTCAAGCGGAAGTCCAGGCCAGAGTCGACGATCAGGTCCGCGCGCAGGAGGATGCGCCCCCGAAGCCTGGCACCGAATAGCGGAAGGAGCCGGCGCGGAGCCCATAGCGTTTTCAAGCGAAGTGGGAACCGGTTCGCGTCAAGAAAACGCGTCAAAACAAAATGGCTAGAGTCCCGGCTTTGATTTCATCAAAGTCGGAAATGCTCTAAAACCCCTTCGGCAAATCCTTCGCCCACTTGGCTTTGATGCGCTCGTCGAGCTCGCGGCTCGACCTCGCCACCTTCGGGAACGTCTTCTTGCGCCGGAATGGAATGCAGGCGTCGATGATGACACGCGAATTGCGCCGGTCGTCGGCGGTGTCGTAACACATCGGGTCGAGCGCCGACGACCAGCCGCCATGGATGATGTCGACCTGGTCGCGTGGATCGCAGCGCGTGCACATCGCCCAGATCACGTCGTTGAAGTTGGTCGGGTCGATGTCGTCGTCGACCACGACGGTCCAGCGGTTGCAGTAGGCGCCGGCGTGACAGTGCGCCGCCACCATTGCGGCTTGCTTGGAGTGGCCGCCGTAAAGCGTCGAGATTGAGATCACCAGCATGAAGCGGCTGCCGCCGGCCTCGTGCGCCCACACGCCCTTCACGCCCGGGATTCCTGCGGCCTCGAGCTGGTTCCAGACCGCACCGCAGCGGTAGGAGCCGAAGTAGAACGTGTTGTCGTTCGGCGGCACCGCGGGAATCGCGCCGACGAGAATGGGATCGTCGCGGTACATCAGCGTCTCGATCCGGATCGCGGGTTCGAGGTCGCTGCCGCTGGCGTAGTAGCCGGTCCATTCGCCGAGCGGGCCTTCCTTGATCCTGTCATTGGGATTGATGTAGCCCTCGAACGCAATCTCGGAATTCGCCGGGACCGGCAGGCCGGTCTTGGGCATGTTGATGACCTCGACCGACTCGCCGAAGATTCCGCCCGCGGCCTCGAGCTCGTTCTTGCCGTAGGGAATTTCGATGCCGCCGAGCATCACCAGCGCCGGATGCATACCGGCGATGACCGCGACCGGGCACGGCTGCCCGCGCTCGTGATATTTGCGCATGATGATCAGCCCGTGCTTGCCGGGCGACATCATCACGCTCGCGGTGTTGGCGTCGTGCGACTGCACGCGGTAGGTGCCGTAGTTCACCCAGCCGCTGTCGGGGTCCTTCATCACCACGAGGCACGCGGTTCCGATGAACGGCCCGCCGTCGTGCTCGTGCCAGACCGGCGTCGGAATCTTGCCGATGTCGACGTCCTTGCCGGAGAACACGTTGTCGGTGAGCGGCCCGCCGTTGACCGCCTTGGTCGGGCGCATCGGCGCTTCCTTGAAATAGTTCCGCCACCACTGGATCTGCTCCATCTCGGTGGCATCCGGCGGCAGGCCAAGCGCGAGGTTCACGCGCGGGATCGAGGTGAGGATGTTGGCGAGCACGCGATGGCCCTTCGGGAAACCGGGCACGTCGTCGAACATCACCGCCGGATTGCCCATCTGGCGCATGTAGATGTCGACGATGGCGCCGATCTCCTCCTTGGGCTCGGCGCCCTGGATGGTTTTCAGCTCGCCCGCCGCCTTCACGTCGCCGAGCCAGTCCCGCAGGTCCTTGTTCGCCACGATCGCGCTCCTTGCATCTCCGGCCTCGCGCCGGCGGCCCCGGAATGGGCCGATCCATCGTTATTCGCTGCGACTGGCGATGACAATTGCGGCACGGTTGTCCCGCAATGCGTTCGCCGCCGCCCGATCGCGTTTTGGAGCGAAGTGGGCGCCGGTTCGCGTGAAGAAAACGCGTCAAAAGATGGAGCAAGCGTGTGCGGCGTCGCAGAACAGCGCGCAATCGTACAAGGCCGGTCCCTTGCCGAAAGGCCGATTTAACATTATTCTGGTTGTTTTTTCGCAGGTCCCGAATCGTTGCTGTCGGCCAATGAACGACCGCCGCACGGGACACGCGATGAAGGATGACGAGGCTAGAAACATGGTGTCGCAGACGGAGTCAAGTCTGAACGCGCTGTTCGACGGCGAGACCGACTCGCCGCCGATCGCGCCGCTCGGCACGCGCGTCGGCGCGCCGTCCTTGCGCTGGGGTGCACCGACTGCGCGGGAGCGCGGGCCCATCGTCGCGACCCACGGCAACCGCGGCCACCGCAACGTCATCGGCACGCACGCCGGCGGCTATTCGGTCTATCGCGCACTCGCCATCGCCGCGGGCTCGCTGCCGCGCGGCCACCGTCCCGACCTCACCGACACCGCACCGTCCGACCGCATCGGCCCGCATCCGCAGTGGTGCGACCCCGCCAAGATCGTCTCGCTCGATCCGTGGGGCCATCTGGTCGGCGAGGCGTTCCCCGATTATCTGGCGCTCGGCCACGACATCCGGCCGACCATCGCAGTGACACGCGCGCATATCGACATGCCGGAAATCCGCGGCGCCATTGCCGCCGGCCGCATCCGCGCCGACGGCGATATCGTGTCGGCCGACGGCAACGTGCGGGTGATGAAGGCCGCCATCGACCCGGTGTGGTACCTGCCCGGCGTCGCCGCGCGCTTCGGCGTGACGGAAAAGGCATTGCGCCGCGACCTGCACGAGCAGACCGGCGGCATGTATCCAGACCTGGTCAAGCGCGAGGACCTTAAAGTGTTCCTGCCTCCGATCGGCGGCATGACCATCTATGTGTTCGGCAATCCGGGAAAGCTCGGCGACGGCAAGACCCCGCTCGCCTGCCGCGTGCACGACGAATGCAACGGCTCCGACGTGTTCGGCTCCGATATCTGCACCTGCCGGCCCTATCTCGCGCACGGCATCGAAATCTGCATCGAGATGGCGCAGCAGGGCGGCACGGGCGTCGTCGTTTACAACCGCAAGGAAGGCCGTGCACTCGGCGAGGTCACCAAGTTCCTGGTCTACAACGCACGCAAGCGCCAGGCCGAGGGCGACCGGCCGGAGACCTACTTCAAGCGCACCGAATGCGTCGCGGGCGTCCAGGACATGCGCTTCCAGGAGTTGATGCCCGACGTGCTACACTGGCTCGGCGTCACGCGCATCGACCGTTTCGCGTCGATGAGCGACATGAAGCACGACGCGCTGGTGCGCCAGGGCATCGAAATCGGCGAACGCGTGGCGATCCCCGACGGCATGATCCCGGCGGACGCGCGGGTCGAGATCGAAGCCAAGCTCGCCGCCGGCTACTACGGCGGCAACGGCCGCGCACCGGCGGAAGCCGTCGGCCGCAAGCTCGACGAATAGCATGACCGGCATCGCGGCGTACGCGCGGCTCTTGAGCGCCGATGCCGTGCGCGAGCGTTGCCGCATCGTCCGCCGCCACGTCGCCGAAGGCCGTTCGCCGCATTTCACGTTGAACGAAGGCAGGCTGGCCGAGGCTGCGGATTATGTCGCAGCGGAAACGCGGGCCAATTATCCCGATCTGAAAATTCCACCGCACAGCCGCTGGCGGCATTTCGCTGCGGGCGGCGCCGACCGCTGGGCGGCATTGACGCAGCGGCTCGGCGGCAACGCCACCGAGCGGGCGCGCATCGCGATTGACCTCGCCACCGTCAGCGTGCTGCTCGACGCCGGCGCGGGCGAGCGCTGGCGCTATCGCGAGACTTCGGCCGGGCAGGTCCACGCGCGCTCGGAAGGACTTGCGGTCGCGAGCCTTGAGCTGTTCGCGGCCGGCGGCTTTTCGTCCGATCCGAAGCGGCCCTTGATGGCCGACACCGCGGGCCTGCAGGCCGTCGATGCGGAGAAGCTGGCTCGCGCCTTTCAGCTCACTCCCGACAACCCGCTGATCGGCGTCGAACGGCGCGTGGAGCTTCTGCGGAGGCTCGGCCAGACGCTCGCGGCGCGGCCCGATCTGTTCGGCCAGGAGCGGCGGCCCGGATGGCTGATCGATCATTTTTCTGCATCCGCGAGCGGCAGCCGCGTCCCCGCCCCGCTCGTGCTCGAAACGCTGCTACAATCGCTGGCGCCGATCTGGCCGTCAGGGCTGGTGGCCGACGGCACGAGCCTCGGCGACGCCGGCCGCCATCCCGCCGCACGCGCGGACGACGCAACGAACGGCATCGTGCCGTTCCACAAGCTATCGCAGTGGCTGACCTATTCGCTGATCGAGCCGCTGGAGATGGCGGGCCTGACGGTGGCCGGCCTCGACCGGCTGACCGCACTGCCCGAGTACCGCAACGGCGGATTGCTGATCGACCTCGGCGTCATCGTCCCACGCCAGCCGTTCGGTGCGCCGCTCGCGCCCACGTCGGAGCCGGTCGTCGAATGGCGCGCGCTCACCGTCGCGCTGATGGACGACCTGCTCGATCCGGTGCGGCAACGCCTCGGCCTCGGCGCGCAATTCGCGCTGCCGCATCTCCTGCAGGGCGGCACCTGGAACGCCGGCCGCAAAATCGCGCGCGAATTGCGCCCGCCGGGCGGCCCGCCGCCCATGCCGCTAGCGGACGACGGTACGGTGTTCTGAGGCTCATTGACGGTATTCGGGCCCGGCCCTAGCCTCATCGCGTCTGTCCAATGCACCGGAGGCGAGCCATGCACAACTACACCATCCCGCAATGGGTGCAGGATCGGGTGATCCGTCGCCAGGGCCGGCTGCACAACCACGACACCATCGACGCTGCCCGCACGGCGCTGGTCGTGGTCGACATGCAGAATTATTTCGTCGCCCAAGGCTTCGCCGCCGAGGTACCGACGGCGCGCGGGATTGTGCCGAACATCAACCGCATGGCCAAGGCGCTGCGCACCGCGGGCGGCACAGTGGTCTGGATCCAGACCACGGCGACGGGCGCGTTGGAGACCTGGGGCAACCACCACAAGCACCAGATGACGCCGGAGCGGGTGCAAAAACGGCTGACGCAACTCGACGAGACGCACGACGGCTTCAAGGTGTTTGCGGCGCTGGAAGTCGTACCGGGCGACTTGCGGATCAAGAAGGTCAAGTACAGCGCCTTCATCGCGGGCTCGTCCGATATCGACGCGCAACTCAAGAGCCGCGGCATCGACACGCTGCTCATCACCGGCACGGTTACCAATGTCTGCTGCGAGTCGACCGCGCGCGACGCCATGATGCTCGACTACCGTGTGGTCATGCTGTCAGATGGCAACGCCTCGCAGAGCGACGAGGAGCACGCGGCCTCGCTGAACAACTTCATGATCTATTTCGGCGACGTGATGACGACCGACGAGGCCGCCGCCCGGCTCGTTCCGGTGACGCAGCGCAAGAGCGCGTAGCCACCCGGCCGACAGCCTTCAGGCGCGCGCCGGGCCGGCGCCTTGCGCCAGCGCCCACACCCGCGACGGCGACAACGGCAGTTCGCGGACCTCCACGCTGAGCGGAGCGAGCGCGGCCGCGACCGCGTTGGCCATCGTCGCCGCGACCGCGACCATCCCGCCTTCGCCCGCGCCTTTGGCGCCGAGCGGATTGGTCTTTGAGCGCCGCAATTCCATGGTGATGGCGCGGATGTTGGAATAGTCGGTCGCAAGCGGCACGAGGTAATCGGCGAGCGAGGCGTTCAGCATTTGCGCGTCGGCATCGTAGCGCACCTCGTCCAGGAACACGCCGCCAAGCCCCTGCACCAGCGCGCCGATTGCCTGGCCGTGGACGATGTGCGGGTTGATCGCCACGCCCACGTCCTCGATCGCCACATAGTCGAGAATCTCGACATGGCCCGTACGCGGATCGACCGCCACGTGGCAGGCGTGCGCACCGTAGCTGTAGGTGCGGGTCGTGGTCGAGAACGAGCCCTCGGCGGACAACCCCGCGAATTCGGACAGCGTCGCGCGCTTGCCGCCCGCGGACACAACGCCATTCTCGATGGCGATTTCTTCGTTCGGCAGGCCGAAGCGCTCCCTCGCCGCGTCGCGCACCGCCGCCAGCAGATTGTTGCAGCCGTCCAGCACCGCCGAGCCGCCGACCACCATGGAGCGCGAGGCAAACGTGCCGAAGCCTTCCTTCAGGTAGGTCGTGGAGCCGTGCAGGATGCGGACCTTGTCGAACGGCAGCTTCAGCGTGTCGGCCGCGACCTGCGCGAGCGTGGTTTCGAGCCCCTGCCCCAGCACCGACGATCCGGCATAGACCGTGACCGAACCGTCGTTCTCGATCTCGGCGCGCGCGTTCTCCTTGCCGGAGCCGCCGCTCTCCACGAACGGCGTCGCGGCGATGCCGTGATAGCGGCCGTCGACCAAGCGGCCCTGCAGCGATTTCTTTTCGGCCCAGCCGATCTCGGTCAGGGCGCGCGTAAACGTCGTGTGGTAGTCGCCGGTGTCGAAATCGGTCTCCGGCTCGTAGGGCACGAGCTTGCCGGTGTGGAACGGCAATTCATCCTCGGCGATCAGGTTCTTGAGCCGGAATTGCATCGGGTCTAGGCCGAGGTCTTTGGCAACGATGTCGAGCAGCCGCTCGCGGAAGAAATTGGCCTCGAACCGCCCCGGCGCACGCAAGGTCCCGACCGGCGTCTTGCTGGTGACGAACACGTCGACCGTGACCGCAATATCGCGAATGCGGTACGGCCCGGGCAGGAACTGCGCGGCCTTCGCCGGCACCACGCCGCCGTTGGTGCGGATATAGGCGCCCATGTCGCTGGTGACGTGCCCGCGCATGCCGAGGATTGTGCCATCGCGGCTGCAGGCGATCTCAATCTCGCAGTCGACCTCGCGCGAATGATTGGTCGCAATCAGGTGCTCGCGGCGATCCTCGATCCACTTCACCGGCCGGCCGGCCTTGCGCGCGGCGAATGGGATCAGGAAGTCCTCCGGGTAGAACTCGCCCTTGACGCCGAAGCCGCCGCCGACGTCGACCTCGATCATGTCGATGTCGGCCTCGGTGACGCCGAGCATCGGCGCGAGAATGCGGCGGTTGAAGAAGAGAACTTTGGTCGCACCGAACACCGTGAGCCGCCCGCCGTTCCACTCCGCGATCTGCCCGCGCGTCTCCAGCGGCAGTCCCGTCAGGCGGTGGCAGCGGAACCGCTCCTTGCGGGTGTACTCCGCCCTGGCGAAGGCCGCGTCCGCGTCGCCGAATGCCGCGTTGTACCGCACGGCACGGTTGCTTTTGGTGTGCTCGAACAGCAGCGCGCCGCCGTCCGCGGCCTGCCGGTCCGGCAGCGGCGGCAGCGCCTCGATATCGATGTCGACCGCTTCCAGCGCGTCCTCGGCGATCGCCCGCGTCTCCGCCACCACGACCGCAATGGGTTCGCCGACGTAGCGCACCTTGTCGCTGGCGATGACCGGCTGAAGGTAGTCCTTGAACTCCGGCAGGTTCGCAAGCCGGAGCGGGATGATCGGCACGTTGCCAAGGTCTTGACCGACATCCTGCGCTGTAATGACCGCATGCACGCCGGGCATGGCGCGCGCTGCGGTTGCGCCGATGCTGCGGATGCGGCCGTGCGCCACGCTGCTCCGCAGCACGACGGCGTGCAGCATGCCTTCGCGCTGCAGATCGTCGACGAACGCGCCCGCGCCCTTGAGGAACCGCAGGTCTTCGGCCCGGTGGACCGGCTGGCCGATCAGCGTCGCGACGGTCATGGCCAATTCTTCGCTGGCATGTCGCTTGAACGCTAGAACCGGCCCTGAGAACATGCAAGCAGGCGCACGATCCCGGAAAGTGGGAACCGGTTTTCGGATCCGATCGTGCGCAGCGAAAGAGCCGGCCGGGAGCACGCCATGAAGATCGTCGACATGAGCCACGTTATGAACGTGCACACGCCGGGGTGGGTCGGCTACGCCGGCAACAAGATGTACTACGCGCAAAACCTTCAGACGGTGCGGATCGTCGCGCAGCGCATCGACACCGCGCTGCATGTCGGAACGCATTTTGACGGTGCGATGCACGCCACCGACAACCGCAAGGGCGACATGGCGCACCTGCCGCTCGACTACCTCTGCAACCGCGGCGTGGTGGTCGACATCTCCAAGCACATGCACGACTGGGCGGTGATCACGCCGCAGATGATCGAGAGCGCCGGCGCCGATATCCGCGAGGGCGATATCCTCATTCTGCATACCGGCTGGCACAAACATTACGAGGGCATGCCGCAGCAGGACCTGGTGCGCTACTTCTGCTACCACCCGGGCCCGAGCCTCGAAACGCTGCACTGGATGTTCAGGAAGAAGATCAGATGGTGGGGCATGGACACCGGCTCCTGCGACCACGCCATGAACACGTCGATCCGCTATATGCGGCCCGACCTCGCGGAGGAGTTCACAATGAAGCACGGCAAGACGCCGGGCGAGTTCTTCGGCACGTTCGAGTACGTGCACAAGAAGTCCGGACGGAAGGTCTCCGCCGACGTATTCCCGTTCCACAACTGGGCGTTCCAGGAAGGGCTTCTGCATGCCGAGAATCTCGGCGGCGACATCGAGCTGATGCTGAACAAGCGCGCGATCATCGGCGCCTTCCCGTGGCGCTACGAGGGGCTGGAAGGATGCCCCTGCCGGATCGTGGCGTTCCTCGACGCGGGCGAGAGCGTCGAAGCCGTCGGCGACGCGGCGAAGGCGATCATGGCATCGTAGCCCGCATGAAGCGAAGCGGAATGCGGGAACAGGCCGGCTAGTTTTACCCCGGATTGCGCTGCGCTCCATCCGGGCTACGAAATTCATCCATCGAGGAGATGACCATGGACCTTCAACTTTCAGGCAAGACCGCACTGGTGACCGGCGGCAGCGAAGGCATCGGCAAGGGCATTGCGCTGGCGCTCGCCAAGGAAGGAGTGGACGTCGCGATCTGTGCCCGCAGGAAGGACGTGCTGGAGGCGACCGCCAACGAAATCGCACGCGCCACCAATCGCAAGATCGTGCCGATCGTCGCGGACCTGCGCAAGGACGCGGACGCCAAGGCCTTCATCGAGCGCGCCCACAAGGAGCTCGGCCGCTGCGACATCATGGTCAACAACGCGGGCTCGGCCGCGGGCGGCGTGATCGAGCACCTGACCGAGGACGACTGGGAGAAAGGGCTGCAGCTCAAGTTCATGGGCTATGTGCGCTGCCTGCGCTACGTGCTGCCGATCATGGTCAAGCAGGGCGGCGGCCGAGTCGTAAACCTGATCGGCAACGACGGTGTGAAGCCCTCTTACTGGGAAATCTGTCCCGGCGCGGCCAACGCCGCGGGCCAGAACCTGACGCTGTCGCTCGCCGGCCAGTACGGCAAGCACGGCATCAGCTTCTGCGCCGTGAACCCCGGCCCGGTGAGGACCGAGCGCTGGGCCGGCCTCGTGAAAGCGATGTCGCGCGACATGAACCTGCCCTACGAGGAGGCGGACAAGCTCGCGCCGTCCTCGATACCCATGGGCCGCATCGCCGAGGTGGAGGAATGCGCCAATCTCGTGGTGATGCTGGCCTCGCCGCTGATGCACATGGTCAACGGCACCATGATCGAGATCGACGGTGGCCAGGAGAAGTCGCTGATGGACCGGCTGCGGGACAAGAGGTGAGGCGCGTGTCCCCGATGCGGCGCAGCGCGAAGCAAAGCGGAGCGGTGCACCGCTGATCCGGAACCCCGATTTCTTTGCCGCTTTGAATTTGACCGGGGTCCCGGGCCTGCAGCGCACCACTTCGTGCTGCGCTGCGCCCGGGACACGTGCTGCCAGATTGGAGAACCATCCGTGCCGATCGACACCCACGCCCACTACATCCCGCCGCAGCTCATCGCCGCCATTAAGGCGCGCGGCCGCGACATCGGCGTTGCGCTTGTGCCAGCCGACGGCGGCAAGGAGGCGCTGCGGTTCGCCTACGGCTTTAAAGTCCGGCCGTTCTTCCCGCGCCTGGTCGAGCCGGTCGCGGACCGCCTCAAGTGGCTCGACGAGCAGCGCCTCGACCGCCAGATCGTCGGCACCTGGCCGGACATTTTCGCCTACGGCCTGCCGCGCGAGCACGGCATCGCCTGGCACCGCATGCTCAACGATACGCTCACGGAATGGACCGCGGACCATTCCAACCGCTTCGACTGGATTTCGTCGGTGCCGCTGACCGACGCGGAAGCCGCGGCGGCCGAGTTGGAGCGATCGTTGAATGCAGGGGCGATCGGCGTCATCATTTCGGCGAACGTCGAGGGCACGAACATCGGCGAATTGCCGCTCGAACCGTTCTGGCGCAAGGCCGAGGCGCTGGGCGCGCCCGTGCTGCTGCATCCGGTGCTGGCGACCGCGGTGCCGCGCATCGGCAAGTTCGCGCTCGGCCAAATCGCGCACTACACCTACGACACCACGCTCGGCATCGGCTCGCTGATCATGTCCGGCGTGTTCGACCGCTTTCCGAAGCTAACATTCCTGATGTCGCACGGCGGCGGCACCTATCCCTACCTCGCCGGCCGCTTCGACGTCATGCACGGGCGCATGGACAAGGTGGCGCAGGCCAACGTCGCCAAGGAACCGCCGTCGGCCTACGCGCGCCGCATGACCTACGACAGCATCGTGCACGCGCCGAAGGCGCTGCGGTTCCTGATCGAGATCGCGGGCATCGAGAATGTGCTGCTCGGCACCGACTATTCGTTTCCGCCGGCCGACATGGAACCGCTGGCAATGGTGCAGTCGGCCGGGCTGTCCAAGGCCGACAGCGACGCGATCTCGGACGGCAATCCGCGAAGGGTGTTCACGCGGATGAGGCGCTAGACACCTTCGCAAACCGCGCCTTGAACGCCGCCATCCGGCGCAGCCGCCACACGCGGCCGTGCTCCACCGCCATCAGCGCCGCCGGCGTCACGATCAGCGTCAGCACGGTCGCAAAGCCAAGCCCGAACACGATCGAGGTCGAGAGGTTGATCCACCATTGCGTGGCCGGTGCCCCGACCACCAGCTCGCGCGACAGGAACTCGATGTTGGCCCCGAATGCGATCGGAAGCACGCCGAGGATCGCCGTCACCGCCGTCAGCAGCACCGGACGCGCGCGCTCGCGGCAAGTCTCGAGGATCGCCTCATAGGCCTCCCACCCTTCCCGCCGCAGCCGGTCGTAGGTGTCGATCAGAACGATATTGTTGTTCACGATCACGCCGGCGTTGGCGATCACGCCGATGCCGGTCATCACCACGCCGAACGCCTGACCCATGATCAGGAGGCCGAGTAGCACGCCGATGGTCGAGAGGATCACCGCGGTCAGCACCAGGCCGACCGAGGTGAGTCGATTGAACTGCGCCAAGAGGATCGCAAAAATCAGGAAAATCGCCGTCCCGAAAGCCTTGAGCAAGAACGCCGAAGCCTTCTCGCGCTCCTCGTCCTCGCCCTTGAGCTTCCAGGTCACGTTCGGGCCGAGGTCGGTCTTGGCGAGCTCGCGCGCGATCGCCTCTTGCACCTTCGCGGTCTGCACGCCCTGCGCGACGTTGGCGGACACCGTCATGACACGGCTGCCCGCCACGCGGTTGATGTTGCCGGTGCGCGGTGCAGCCACGCGCTTGATAAAATTGCCGATCGGCACTGAGCCGGCCTGGGTCTGCACCATCAATTCGTCGAGCTGGTCGAGGTTGCGCTTGTCCTCGGGGAAGCGCACCAGGATGTCGACCTCCTTGTCGCTGCTCGACGGCCGGTATTCGGTCGCCTTCACGCCGTTGGTGACGAGCTGCACCGCGGTGCCGACGGTCGCGGAATTGGCGCCGTACTTCGCTGCCTCCGCCTTGTCGACCTCGATCTTCCAGTCGATGCCGGGCAGCGGCAGGCCGTCGTCGAGATCGCGGATGTCCGGGTTGCGCGACAGGATGGCTGCGACCTTCCTGGCCGCCTCCGGCAGCGTCTCCGGATCGAGCGCGCCGATCTGCACCTGAACCGGTTTGCCGGTCGGCGGGCCCGCGCGCGGCGCGGTCACTTCGACCAGGATGCCGGGGATGTCGGCCGTTTCGGCGCGGATACGGTCCATGAGTGCATGAGCGGACGGCCGGGTGCGCCAATTGGAAAACTCGAACTGGATGACGCCGATGGTGTCCTCGCTCAGTTCACTCATGCCGCGCGGCTGTTCGCCGATGCGCGAATAAACCGTTGCGAGTCCCTCAGTCTTCAGCACGCGATTCTCGACTTCGCCGACCAGCCGGTTCTTCTCGTCGAGCGAGATGCTGCCGCGGCCGTGGACGACCACCTGGCCGTAGTCGGGCTCGACGTTGGGGAAGAACTCGACGCCTTTGCCAAACTTGGCATAGGTCACCTGGACGGCAATCAGCAGAAACGCCGCGAGCGCGAGCGTCGCTCCCGGCCTTTGCAGCGCGAGCTTCACGGTCCGCATATAGAGCCCGCTGTCCCTGGAGCGGTCGTCCTGTGGCACGGGCTGCGCCTTGCCGAGCAGCGCGCCGAGCGTCGGCGTGAAGATCAGCGCTACCGCGAGCGACGCGGACAGCGTCGCGATCAGCGTGATCGGCATGTATTTCATGAATTCGCCGACCACGCCCGGCCAGAACAGCAGTGGCGAGAACGCCGCGACGCGCGTCGCGGTGGCGGCCGTCACCGGCCCGGCCATCCGCTTGGCGGCGAGCGCATAAGCCTCGCGCGGCGCCATGCCCTCCGACATCCGCCGCTCGGCGAATTCGGACACGATGAGCGCATCGTCGACCAGCATGCCGACGGCGAGGATCAGCGAGAACAGAACCACGATATTGACGGTCATGCCCGCGAGCTGAAGGCCCAGCACACCGGTGAGGAACGACACCGGGATCGCGATGCCGATAAACAGCGAGGCGCGGAAACCGAGCGCGAACAGGATGATGACCGCCACCAGCAGCACGCCGGTCGCGACCGAGTTCTCCAGGTCCGCCAGCATCTGCCGGATGACCTTCGACTTGTCCTGCGTGAAGGTCACCTGCACCGCGTCGGGCCAGGTCTTGCGGAGCTGCTCCACCGCCTTCTTCACACCGTCGACGGTCTCGATCAGGTTCGCGCCGGTGCGCTTGGACACCTCGATGGTCATCGCCGGCTTGCCGTTGACCCGCGTGACCGAGGTGGCGTCCTTGAACGTCGGGCGGATCTGCACCACGTCGCCGATGGTCACCACCGCGCCGTTGCCGGCCGCCATCGGGATGTTCAGCATGTCCTGCGGGCGTTCGATCAGGCCCGGCACTTTGACCGCGAAACGGCCGGTCGGCCCTTCGAGAGCGCCGGCCGCGATCAGCGTGTTCGAGGCGTTGAAACCGGCGATAAGCTGGTCGAGCGAGACACCGTAGCTCTTCATCAGCATCGGCTCGGCGATGATTTCCACCGCCTCGTCGCGCGAGCCGCGCAATTCGGCCGCAAGCACTCCCGGCACCTGCTCGATGGCGTTCTTCGCCCCGCGCGCGATCTGCAGCATGGTGCGCTCGGGCATCTCGCCCGCCAGCGCCACCACCAGCACCGGGTAGAGCGAGAGATTGACCTCCTTCACGCTCGGTTCGTCGGCGTCGCGCGGCAGGTCACGCTTGGCTTGGTCGACTTTGGCGCGCACATCGGCGAGCGCTGCTTTCGGATCGAAGCCGGCCTCGAACTCCAGCAGCACGAAGCCGCCGCCTTCGAAGGCAGTGGAGCGCATCTCCTTGACGTTGCCGACCGACTTGAGCTGGGTTTCGACCGGCCGCAACAGCAGCCGCTCAGAATCCTCCGGGCTGATGCCGCGCTGGCTGAGTTGCACATAGACGATCGGAATTTGGATGTCCGGCTCGGCCTCTTTCGGGATCGTGCTGTAGGCAACGAACCCCGCCAGCAGCAGGAACAGGAGCGTGACGATGGTCAGCCGCGCGTGTCCGATGGCGTAGTCGATCAGCTTGAACATGGAGAATGCCTGGTTTCCCGGCCGCTCCTAGCGGCTCGCGGCCTGCGCCGCTGCCGCCGGCACCGCCTCCACGACCAGGCCCTCGCGCACGAAGTCCTGGCCCTGCACGATCACCCGTGCGCCGGCGGGCACGCCGCCGACCCACATGTGACCCTGCTGGTCTTCGACCACCGAAATCGGCGCGAATTCAACCTTGCTGTCCACGCCCACAAGGCGGACGCCGAGCCGGCCGTCGGCCGCAATCGTCAGCGCGGAACGCGGCACGCGGGTCGCCGGCACCGGAGCGAGCGGAATCGCAATCTCGGCGGTGATGCCGTCAGGGATTTCGCCGTCTGGGTTCCGGATCTCGACCTCGACGCGATAGGTGCGCGTGGTCTGGCTCGCAGTCTTGGAGACGAAACGAATGCGGCCCTCGACCGTTTGCCCGGTCACCAGCCGTACCTTCGAACTGTCGCCGGTCTTGATGCCGCCGACGCGGCGTTCGGAGACCTCGACCACGGCCAGCATCGGATCAAGCGCCACAACCTGCGCGATCTCCTTGCCGGCCATCGAAAACGCCGACGTGCCGATCTCGGCGGGAACGTCGGTGACGAGGCCGGCCCACGGCGCGGTCACGACGCCGCGGTCGCGCTCGGCCACGGCGGTCGCAAGCGCGGCCTCCGCGGCCTTGACCTGCGCTTCGAGGTTGGTGACCTCCAGCCGCGGTACGGCGTTGGTTTGCAGCAGGCGGCGCTTGGCTTCGAGCTCGGTCTTGCGCTGGTCGGCCAGGGCCTGCGCCTGCGCCACCTGCGCCTCGCGCGCCTCGTCGGACAGCACCGCAAGCACCTCGCCCTTTTCCACGCGGCTGCCCCGGCGCACGCGAAGCTCGGTCAGGATGCCGCCGGTGCGCGCATAAACCGTCACCTTGCGGTCGGCCTCGGTACGGCCGGACAGCAAGAGCGTGCGGCTGTGCGGCGTGACGTCAGTATCGATCGTGGCGACGCGGAACGGCTTCTGCTCGGTCTCGGTGGCGCGCAGCGCCGCGCGACTTTCGGCGGTTTCGTGCGGGATGATGTAGCCCGACAGAATCCAGAGAACCGCCGCGACGACCAATCCGACCGCGGTGATGCGGCTCGCTTTCATGACGCATTCTCCTTCACCGCCGCAGGCGGGCTACGCAGCATGTGGCGTGCGATGTCCATGAAGATCGGCACCTGCGCCGCAGGCTTGAATTCAGGGTCGAGCGCCCGGCGCCACCACACGCCGTCGGCGATGATCATCAGCATGACGGCCACCGACTCGAAGTCGATATCGGCGGGAATGTCGCCGCGCTCAGCGCCTGCCTTGAAAAGATCGACCAGCCATTTCTTCACGTCACTGTCGAACGCTGCCGAGATGCGCGCGATTTCCGGATGCCGCCGCGCCTCCGACATGATTTCGGTGCACAGCTTGACCTGCTCGTCCAGGCGCTCGGTGAAATGGTGCTGGGCCAGCCCTTCGAGCACGGCGAACAGGCCGCGCGACATGTCAACGCTCGCGAACTCCTGCGCCACCTCGGCGCGGTCGCGTTCGGCGATGCCTGCGATGAGCGACTCCTTGGACGGGAAGTAGCGATAGAGATTGCCGGGGCTCATCCCCGCCTCGGCGCAGATTTCCTGCATAGAGGTCTGGTGGAAGCCCGAGCGCACAAAGCAACGCTGCGCCGCGGCCAGGATTTCGGCCCGGCGGTCGGTCTGCCGCTGCACATTGACGGCGCGAGACATGGTATAGTTCCAGGTCGCTGTTGTGGCGCTGCACCAATAAGAGAATGAACGTTCATTTTAGGATTAAATAACGATTTCGGCGAGCCGCTGTCAAGGTTCGGCCCGGCGCTTCCGGTCGATTTTGCTGCTTTGCGGGAGGAGCGGCGGAGGCACAACGGCCCGACCGGACTGGCGAATTTCAGATATTCACCCTGCCCGCGCGCGGTCCGATGCCACATCTGGCCGCGGCGGCAACAGCGCGATTGGGCGCGCCACTGTCACCGCATGTCGGCGAGTTGCCGCAGGCCCGGCAGGTCCGCGATCGTCAGTTCGCCGTCGGCAAGATCGACCAGTCCGCTTTGCCGAAGCGTGCCGAGGACACGGTTGACATGCACCGGCGTCAATCCGGTCGCGTCGGCGATGTGCTTCTGGCGCAGCGGGCAGGCAAACCTCTCGTCCCGCACCAGCCCACAGACCTGCAGCCGGTCCCGCAGGTGCAGGAACAGGCTCGCAATGCGCTCCTCGGCCCGCCGCCGGCCGAGATTGGCCGCAAGCCGGTCGGCCTCGTCCTTTTCGGCGAGGCACGCGCTCAGCAGCGCGCCGGCGAGTTCAGGGTCCGAGGCGAGGAACCCGTTGAACTCCTCGCGCGCGTAGGAAATGTAGCGGACGGCAGTGATCGCCTCGACGAAGAATCCGAAGCTGCCCGCAAACACGGCGCTGGTCGAAATCAGGTCGCCGGGGAGAACGAACGACAGAATTTGCCGGCGCCCGTCGGAAAAGCGGATCACCCGCGCGGCCCAGCCGTCGACGATCAGCGGCACGCCATCGAGCGCCTCGTGCGCGCGGTAAATCGTGTGCCGCGGCCGCGCAGGGAGCGGCATCCCCTGCACCGGCAGCCGATTGAGCCACGACACGCGCTGCGGGCGCAGGAGCAGGTCGCCGGCGAGCAGGGAGCATTCCGACGCGCTTTCGGACGAAGACCTGGTCGAGGTCGTCAAGACGCGGACGCAGAACTACCTTTGGCCGGTGGCCAGCCGCAAGGCGCTCAGCGAGGCGGTCACGGACGCCCTGATCGAGCGCGGAATTCCGGACATCATCCGCAAGATCATCGACGACCCGAACGCGGCGGTGTCCCATGTCGGCTTCGTCCGGTTGCTCGGCGAAGCCAAGAACGACATCAAGCTCGCCGAAGCGATAGCCAGGCGGCCCGACATGCCGTCCGAGCTGCGGCCGTTCCTCAAGCTTGTGCGCAAGAGCGCCTGACGCAGGCGAAGGCGCGGACTTTTCTCCAGAAGAAGCGTTGGTGGGCCCGCCAGGACTCGAACCTGGAACCAGACCGTTATGAGCGGTCGGCTCTAACCATTGAGCTACGGGCCCGACTCGAACGCGAGCGGCAAGCCGGGAAAATAGAGCAATCGGCGCGCCGCGCAATGCGAAGCTTGCGCGGCAGCTCTGGCTTCGCGCCACTCTGCCGCTACAACTTCAGCAGGCGCTTGGCGTTGCCGCTGAGGATCTTGGCCTTGTCCTCATCGCACAGCGGCACCTGCTCCATCCATTTCACGCCCGGCGGATTGACGACGAACGGCCAATCGATCGCGAACAATATCCGGTCGACGCCCATCTCCTGGACGCAGCACAACAGCGCGGGCGTCGAGAAGTTGCCGCTGGTCGTGATCCAGAAGTTGCCGCAGAAGATATCGCGGAAGCTGAGCGGCCGCGCCGCGCCCGGACGCGATATGGCCTGGTCGACGCGCCAGACCAGAAACGGCAGCGTCTCGCCGAGATGGCCGAGCACGATCTTGAGCTTCGGGTGCTTGTCGAACACGCCCGACAGCACCATGCGGATCGCGGTGGTCGCGGTCTCGACCGTGTACCCCCAGGCGGCGCGCACCACCATCGGAAATTCCTTGGCGTAGTCGCTGTAATAGGCCTCCATCACGCGCGCGTCCGGAAGGCCGGGATGCAGATAGATCGGCACGTCGAAGGCTTCCGCACGCGCATAGATCGGCCAGAACCGCTTGTCGTCGAGGAACACGCCGGCCGAAAGGCCGTGCATCATCGCGCCCTTCATGCCGAGCTTGGTCACCGCGCGCTCGAGTTCGTCCGCCGCAGCTTCCGGATCGTTCGACGGCAGCGCCGCAAACGCGGCAAAGCGCTTTGGGTTCGCCGCGCAGGCCGCCGCCAGCCGGTCGTTGACGCCGCGCACCAGCGCCGCCGCGCCGTCCTTCGGCAGCTTCTGCGCCGACGGCGCACCATGAGAAATCACCTGCACGTCGATGCCGGCATCGTCCATCTCCTTGATACGCAGCGCGCCGAGATCGTACAGCCGCTCCTGCTGCGGGCCCGCCCGGCCGGATTCGACGCCGACGTAGGTCTTGGCCAATTCGGCATCCCAATAGTGCTCTTCGACTGCGATCACCGGGCAATTCGGCTTCTTGAACATTTCACTCCCCGCATTCCTTGGCTGCCGGACCGGCGCCGGGCACGCACAAGCGTGTCATGGAACCACGAGCCCCGCCACCGGCAATCGTCATCGCTCCGCAAGGATCGCCGCCGCGACCTTCTCGCCGATCATAATGGTGGGGATGTTGGTGTTGGCGCAGGGCACCATCGGCATGATCGAGGCGTCGGCGACGCGCAGGCCCTCGACGCCGTAGACCCGCGCCGATGGATCGGTGACTGCACCGGGATCGTCCGCAGCCCCCATGCGGCAAGTACACGAAGCATGCCAATGTCCGAGCACCGCGCCGCTGATCCATTCGCGGCAAGCGCCGTCGTCGTGCGCCAGTTCGTCGATCGTCGGCGCGTCGGCGATCAGCCGCTCGATCATGAGGCGCCGGATCGCGGCAGATGAATCCATCAGCTTGGCACCGAGCCAGGTCTGCGTCGCGTTGAACCGGCCATAGACCGCGAGCTTGCGGGCCCAGTCGCTGAGACTAATCGGGAACACCTGCTCGACCGATTGCTGGACCGCGGGATCGGCCTGCAGACGGCACATCATCCGCACGCCAATCACCAGGCGCTCCATGTCGCGCGGGTCGGAGGCCATGTTGAAGTCGATGTCGAGCGGCGCAGCGGGATCGGCGGAGGCAAGCTTCACCTCCCCGGTGGAATAGGAGCGGTTGACCCAGATCATGATCAGGCCGAGTTGCTCGCCGATCGAATGCCACGCCGCCTTGTTGCTCGGAATGAGATACATGTCGCCCTGCGGGCAGCCTTCAAATCCCGACGACCAGCGCAGGCCCGCGAACATCTGCCGGCGCAGCGAACGCGGCAGCCGCGCCTCGCATGAAGGCTCCGAAGTTGACGCCCGGATGCTCCATCAGGTGCTTTCCGACACCCGGCCGGTCGGCGACGACGGCGATGCCGAGCGCGGCGAGTTCGCGCGCGGGGCCGACGCCGGAGCGCATCAACAGCGCCGGCGAGCGCAGCGCGCCGGACGACAGGACAATCTCGCGTGCCCGGATAACGCGGGCTGCGCCGCCGCGCACGATTTCGACGCCGACCGCGCGCGTTCCCTCGAACACAATCCGGCGCACGTCCGTGCTGTCCATGATCGCGAGATTCGGCCGGCGCCGCACCTCGGCCGTGAGATAGCACCACGCCGCGCCCATGCGCTTGTCGTCGGTGTGGCTGTGCGCGACCGGCGCATAGCCGTCTGCGAACACCGCGTTCTGGTCGCGGATGTCGCGCCAGCCGGTGCGCTCCACCGCCTCGATCACGGCGCTGGTGAAGCCCGGCCACCGCTCGCGCGGATAGCGCTGCACATGGACCGGGCCGGACTTGTTGTGCAGCGGGCCGTCGAAGTCGCGGTCGGCTTCGAGCTTGAGGAAATGCGGCAGCACGCTCTGCCAGTCCCAGCCCTCTGCGCCGCGTTGATGCCAGCCGTCGTAATCCGACGGCAATCCGCGCAGCGCCGCCATGCCGTTGATCGAGGACGTGCCGCCGATCACGCGGCCCTGGTTGTAGACCCGGTGCGGCCGCACGTCCGGCGCGTTGCCGGGACGCGGGCCGAACTTCGCGACCGTCCGCGGCCAGGTGAACCGCGGGTTGGAATAGGCCGTGGCGGCGAAGATATCGAGAATTTCCCGGGGCTCGCTGCCGGGCGGATGGTCCTCGCCGGCCTCGATCAGCAGCACGCGGTTGTCCGTACGCTCGCTCAGGCGGGCCGCCAGCACGCAGCCCGCGGAGCCCGCGCCGACGACGATGAAGTCGAACGTTTTGTCCGTTGCCATGTTGCGCACGAGTTAAGCCTGTGGAACGCTTCTGCGAAAGAGTGGCAGGGAGGGCAAGGGATGTACGTTTTCGACATCCAGAAGGAGCAGGAGTGGAACCCTAAGAAGCACGTCGAGAAGATACTCGCCGAGCTTGACGTGGGCGAAGGCCAATCGGGCGACTACACCGTCGCGTGCTGGGAGCCGGGCCAGATCAGCCCGAACCACTGCCACCCCTACTGCACCGAAATCTATTTCTGCTTCTCCGGCGGCGGCAAGATGCGCACGCCGAAGGGTACGGTCGACGTCGTGCCGGGATCGTTCTGCGTCCACCCGCCGGGCGAAGTGCACGAGTACATCAACGGCCCGCAGCGCAGCCTGCTGTTCCGTGTGCGCCACGGCACCGACATGCTGTCGCGGCACGTCGAATGGCGCGGCAATCCCGAGTTCAAGCAAAGCGCGGACGACGCCGAGTATTACCGCAAGAACCCGCCGGGATACTGACCGGCCCGCGGCCTGCAACGACGGGAGCCAGGCGCCATGAAGTTCGGGGTGTTCGATTACATCGAGGGCAGCGACGCACCGCTCCACAAGACCTACGAGGAGCGGCTGGAGCTGATCAAGGCGCTGGAGGCCGCGGACTTCTACGGCTACCACCTGTCCGAACACCACGCGACGCCGCTGTCGATGACGCCGTCGCCGAGCGTGTTCCTCGCCGCCGCCGCGCGCGAGACCTCACGCATCCGGCTCGGCACGCTGCTCTATCTGCTGCCGCTCTATCATCCGCTGCGGCTGCTCGAAGAGCTGTGCATGCTCGACCACCTCAGCGGCGGCCGACTCGACATCGGCGTCGGGCGCGGAATCTCGCCGCACGAGTTCGACGCCTTCAGCGAGGACTTCGAGCAGTCGGGCACAATGTTCGAGCATGTGTTCAACGTGCTGTACCAGGGCTTCACCCGCGACCGCATCGACTATTCCTGCGACCGCTTCACGTTCAAGGACACGCCGGTCGTGATCAAGCCGCTGCAGCGGCCGCACCCGCCGTTCTGGTACGGGCTGCGCGGCGACCACGGCCCGCTGTTCGCAGCCCGGCGCGGCATGAACGGCGTCACGCTCGGCCCCGACGACCGCGTGATCCGCATCATGCAGACGTTCCGTGCGAATTGGACCGCGCATGCGGCCGAGCGGAAGGCGTTCGGCTCGCCGGTGCAGTCGCCGCATGTCGGCGTCATGCGCGCGATGTTCGTTGCCGACACCGACGACGAGGCCAACCGCATCGCGCGCAAGGCGCACGAGACCTGGTTCGAGAACCTCGCCTGGCTCTGGAAGGTGCGCGGGACGTTCCCGCCGATAGCCATCGCCGCCGACTTCGACCAGGCCAAGGCCGCGGGAACTCTCGTTGTCGGCGGCCCGGACACCGTCAGGAGAATCCTGACGGCGCAAGCCGAACGCTGCGGACATAACTATCTCGTGCTGCTGCTGGCGTTCGGATCGCTCACACACGCGCAACAGATGCGGTCGCTGGAACTTTTCCGGACCGAGATCATGCCCAATCTGCGTGCAATGAATGTGGAAACTGCATCGGGCATTGCGCCGGTTGCAGCCGCCTCTTGACCGCGCACCGCCACAACGCTTAAGCGCATGCAACGCGGACTTGGTCCGCGGGTAAATCAGACGTTAACGCCCGCCGCGTAGCATCCTCCCGATGGCAACCGAGACCCTCCAAAGGCAGTCCGAGCGCCGCAGAGTCGTGCGGCAGAAAAGTTTTCTGCGCGGCATGGTCTACTTCAACAACCGCCGCAGCGTGCTCGACTGCCTGATCCGCGACATTTCTCCCTACGGTGCGCGGCTGATCTTTTCGGATTCGGTCACGGTTCCCGACGCACTCGACCTCTACATCCCGCAAAAGGACCAGTCGCTGCGCGTGCACGTGATCTGGCGTCACGGCCAGGACCTGGGCGTGGCATTTACACAGGCAGAGAAGGTGGATTCGCAAGCCGACTCCGGCGACCTCGCCGAGCGGGTCGCCCGGATCGAGGTCGAACTGGCCTCGCTCAAGCGCGTCATGAAGAAGTTGAAGGCCGACTCCGGCCCGGATTTCGACGCCGCCTGACGCACGGACCTTCGACGGCTGCGGCAACTCCCAACTTGTTCTTATTTTGTTCTCACGTTATGGTGCGGCCCTGCGACCGCACCGGGCCAACCCCTCGCCATGACCGTGTTCACCCCGCACCAGGACGAAGCCCTGAAGGCCGTCGCGAACTGGCTCAAGGACAAGCCCGGCCAGGGCGGCACGCCGCAGGTGTTCCGGCTGTTCGGATTTGCCGGCACAGGCAAGACCACACTGGCCCGCCGGATCGCCGAGGACGCCGACGGCAAGGTGCTGTTTGCCGCCTTCACCGGCAAGGCCGCGCTGGTGATGCGCAGCAAGGGCTGCGAGCGCGCCTCCACCATCCACAGCCTGATCTACAGGCCGCGCGAAAGCGGCGAGGAAATTCCGAGCTTCGATCTGTGGGACGATGCGCCCGCGTCGAAGGCCGCGCTGATCGTCATCGACGAGTGTTCGATGGTCGACGCCGAGCTGGGCCGCGACCTCTTGTCGTTCGGCGTGCCGGTGCTGGTGCTGGGCGACCCCGCGCAGCTTCCGCCGGTCCAGGGCGGCGGCTTCTTCACCGCCGCCGATCCCGACGCCATGCTGACCGAGGTCCACCGGCAAGCCGAGGACAACCCGATCGTGCGGCTGTCGATGGACGTGCGAGCCGGCCGCGAACTCGAGCCGGGCCGCTACGGCGAGAGCGAGATCGTCGCGCGCGAGGACCTCGACGGCGCGCGCGTGGTGGAGGCCGATCAGGTGCTGGTCGGCCGCAACGCCACCCGCCGCGCCTACAACGCACGCATGCGGCTGCGCCGCGGCTTTGAGGGCGAGTTGCCCGCTGCCGGCGACAAGCTGGTCTGCCTGCGCAACAACAAACGCAAGGGTCTGTTCAACGGCGGGCTTTGGTCGGTCAAGGAGCGCGCGGCGGCCCGCCGCGACATCCTGAAGATGCGCATCCAGCCCGACGGCGGCTTCGCCGGCAAGGGCATCAAGGTGTCGGTGCGGTCCGAGTGCTTCACCGGCGGCATCGAGGGCATCGAATGGCCGATGCGAAAGCCCTACGACGAGTTCGACTACGGCTACGTGCTGACCGTGCACAAAGCGCAGGGCTCGCAGTGGGACGACGTGGTGCTGTTCGACGAGTCGGCCGCATTCCAGGAAAGCCGGCAGCGCTGGCTCTACACCGGCATCACGCGGGCTGCGAAGCGGTTGACTCTGGTGGTGTGAACGGCGGAGCCTCCGCGGGCCACACATGCCCGAGGAGACCGACATGCCCGACGCGAACCGCACCATCGAGGACCGCATCCGCGCGATCGAGGACCGGCTCGAAATCATGAACGTGATTGCGAGCCATCCGCCGAGCGCCGACACCGGTGCCGACTACTACACGCGCACGTCGTATGTCGCCGACGGCGTCATCGACCTCGGCGGCGGCAAGGCGGCCGAGGGCAACGAATCCATCGCCGCGATCCAGACCACGCCGGGCCACAAGGCCGCGATCGCGGGCGGGCTCGCGCATTTCTGCGGACTGCCGCGTATCGAGCTCAACGGAGACGAGGCGGTCGCGACGTCCTACCTGCAAATCCTCACACCTCATCCGACCGCCGAGCCGCACGAGGTCCCAAACCACGGCGTCACCAAAGGCTTCCGCATCCATCGCGTTGCGGCAAACCGCTGGGAGCTCGTCCGCACCGGCCAGGGCTGGAAAATCAAGCGGCGCACCACGCGCTCGCTCGACGGCACGGAGCCCGCACGGGAGCTTCTCCGAGCCGCGCTCAAGGAATACGCACCGAAGGCTTAGAGCGGTTTCGAGCGAAGTGGATACCGGTTCGCGTCAAGAAAACGCGTCAAAATATAGAGCTAGAGCCCCGGCTTTGATTCCATCAAAGCCGGAGTGGCTCCAAGCTCAGTTCTGAGTGTGCTGGTCGAACCGCTGCACGCGTGCACGCGACCGCTTGTCCGGCGTCACGAGCTTCTTGACCAGTGCCACGAGTTCGCTCGCCGGGTTCGAGCCGGCCGTCACGGCGGTGCGCGCGGGCTTGCGCTGGCTCTTGCGCTCGGCCTTGCGATCGGGTTTGGCCGCGCGCACGCTGTCGGTGTCGTTGCCCGGCGCTGGGTCAAGGCGCGCGATCTTCACGGGCGGCAGCGGCACAGGCGCGGCATCGGGACGGGCAGACGCCTGAGCCGCAGGCGCAGATGGCGCCACAGCGGCGGGCGCCTGCACGGCAAGAGCCGCCGGTTCGGGCGCCGAGGCAGCAGCGACCGCGGGGGCGGCGACCGGTCTTGGCCTTGCGACAGGAAGCGGCGGCGATGTTACGGCTCTCGGATTTACCGTTGCGACCTTGGCCGCCGGCAACGGCCGCAAGTCGCGCCGCGAAACCGCAACTGTCTGCACGACACGCGGCTTGAGCACTTCGAACGCGGCCTCGACCAACGCTGTGCCGTTGGTCGCGGTCTGCTGCACCGGCACGACCGCAGGCGCGGCGGACGCGACGGCGGTCCGCGCCGGCTGGGGCGTCGCGCAGTTGTACCGCCTCACGCCGTGATAGCCTTTTTGATAGTTGCGGATCGCGCGCTCCGCGTTGCACCCGCCCGTGCGATACGCGCCGGCGAGATACTTCACCGCGTAGGTCATGTTGGTGTCGGCGTCGAGCAAGCCGTTGGCGTCGCCGCGGTATCCCATCGCGCGCGCGGTGCCGAGCCGGATCTGCATCAGGCCGTAGTTGCCCTTGCTGACCGCACGCGGATTGCCGCGGCTCTCGATGTGGATGACGCGCCGCACAAGCGACTCCGGAATTCCGTGCGCAGCGGCGTGTTTGGCGATCAAAGCGTCGTGGCTGCCCTGCGCCGCGGCGCTCGGCGGTGCCGCCGTTGCCACAAGCAAGATCGACGCAATTCCGGCAACTGGAATTCTGCACCCCATCATGGCCATTCTGATAGCCTTGCCGTCCATCCCACACAAGACACGCAAGCGGCCGTCTACGGCATTTGCGTGGCGCTTGCGGGGCAACTCACAGCCGTCGCGGTTCGTTCCAAGGCCGCTCCGCGCTGGACGGGTCACGGCCGCAGTGGCAAGAATGTCACGCAGCTACAAGGGGCGGGGAACGCAATGACCGGAAGTCCGACAGTCAAGGAAAACGTCAAGCGCGTCTTTTATGTGAAGTTTCTCAACCACCCCTGTTACCTGGAAATTCTCGGGCGGCGCCCGGAAATCCGCATCGACAAGCTTGAAAACGACACCGCCGACGCGGTCGCGTCGCCGATCATTGCCGCGGCGCACGCCTATCAGGTCACGTCGGCGCGCGACGAGCTGCTGCCGAAGTACCACGTCCACAAGGAACTGCTGGCGCGCGCGCCGAAGCTCCTGATCGTGTCGACCGGCGGCGCGGGCTACGACACCGTCAACGTCAAGGACTGCACCGACGCAGGCGTGCTGGTCGTGAACCAGACCGGCGGCAACGCCGATGCCGTCGCGGCCCACGTGCTGGCGATGATGCTCACGCTGTCGAAGCAGATCATCCAGACCAATCACGTGCTTCGCAAAGGCACGATGCACGACCGCAACGCCTACATGGGCGCCGACATCAACCACCGCACCGTCGGCATCGTTGGGCTCGGAAACGTCGGCCGCCGCGTAGCGAAGCTATGCCGTACGCTGTTCGAGATGAACGTCATCGCCTACGACCCTTATCTCGACGAGGCCACCATGGCCGAACGCGGCGCAACGAAGGTCGAACTCGACGAATTGATGCGGCGCGCCGACTTCGTGTCGATCAACTGCCCGCTCGACGACAAGTCGCGCGGCATGATCGGCGAGCGGCAGTATGCGCTGATGCAGCCGCACGCCTTTTTCATCACCACCGCGCGCGGCCACATCCATGACGAGAAGGCGCTGGAGAAGGCGTTGCGCGAGAAGCGCATCGCGGGCGCAGGCCTCGACGTCTGGGCCAAGGAGCCGCCGCCCTCCGACCATCCGCTGCTGCAGTTCGACAACGTGATCGCGAGCCCGCACACCGCCGGCGTCACGCGCGAGGCGCGCGCCAACATGGGCAAGTTCGCCGCCGAACAGCTGATCGAGGCGCTCGATGGCAAGCGTCCGCCGCGCATGGTCAATCCTGAAGTGTGGCCGGCCTACGCCAGGCGGTTCGAGTCGATCATGGGTTTCCGCCCGGGCGATTGATCCGCCACGGGGATTACCCGCCGACGTTCCAAGCGCCGACTTCCCAGGAGAGTGCCATGGTTCTCACCAAGACCGGCATCTGCGATTTCGGATGGAAAGCCCGCGACTTCAAGCTCAAGGGCGTCGACGGCAAGCTCTATTCGCTCGCCGACGTGCACGGTCCGAAGGGCACCGTGGTCGTGTTCATCTGCAACCACTGCCCCTATGTGAAGGCGACGATCTCCCGCATCGTCGAGGAAGCGGCCGCTCTCCGGCAAATCGGCATCGGCTTCATCGGCATCATGTCGAACGACCCGGACGATTATCCCGAGGACTCGTTCGACAACATGAAAGCCGTCGCCCGGAAGCACCGCTTCGGATTTCCTTACGTGATCGACGAGACCCAGGACATCGCACGTGCCTACGGTGCGCAGTGCACGCCCGACTTCTTCGGCTTCGACGCCAAGGACGGGCTGCAATACCGTGGCCGGCTCGACGCCTCGCGCACGAGCCTCGTGCCCGGCGCGCGGCGCGAGCTGTTCGAAGCGATGAAGCTCGTGGCCGAAACCGGCCGCGGCCCGGAGCAGCAGACTCCGAGCATGGGCTGCTCGATCAAGTGGCGGGACTGACGCGCGATGATCACCAAGTTCCATGTTCTTTACGTCGGCCAGATCGAGCTCGACAACATCGGCCGCGACGGCACGCCCGCAAACGAGCGGCGCTACAGCGACGAACGGCTGCGCGAGGCGTTCTTCTCGGCGCGCGACGTGGCGCGGACGATGGACGAAACAGGCTTCGACGTCCTGTGGATGGCCGAGCACCATTTCCAGCGCGAGGGCTACGAAGTGTTCCCGAACCTGGTGCAACTCGGGCTCTGGCTCGCGACCCAGACCAAGCGCCTGAAGTTCGGCTGCGCCTTCAACATCCTGCCGATGTGGCACCCGGTCCGCCTCGCCGAAGACTACGCCATGGCGGACATCGTCACCGACGGCCGCGTCATCATGGGCGTCGGCCGCGGCTACCACACGCGCGAGGTCGAAAGCTTCGGCGCGCCGCTCATCGACGCCGACAAGAACCGCGCGCTGTTCGAGGAGCAGGTCGAGCTGCTGTTGAAGTGCTTCAACGAGCCGCAGTTCCACCACAAGGGACGCCACTACGAGGTGCCGCCGCCGGTCGAATTCCGCGGCTACACGCTCAAGGACGTCACCATGGTGCCGCGGCCCAAACACCGGCCGGTGGAAATCTGGATGCCGATCGCCAGCGGCCGGACCATCGACATGCTGGCGAAATACGGCTTCAAGGGCATGGTGACGTTCAACGGCGAGAAGATTCTCGACGACATGCTGCGTGGCTATCAGGCGGCGTGCGAAAAGCACGGGCGACCGAAGCAGCTCGGCGAGGACGTGATCTGGGGCGCCGGCGTCTATCTCGCCGACAACCAGGCCGAGGCGATCCGCAAGCTCGAACCCGCCCACGACGAGCGCTTCAAGTGGTTCGCGCCGTTCGGCTTCGTGCGCTATGCCGACGACGAAGGCCGCGCCTGGGGCTCGCCCGGCGCGCCGGCGCAGACGCCGACGCTGGCCGAAGGCATCCGTCAGAAGGCGTGGTTCTGCGGCAGTCCAAAGGACGTGATCGACGGCATCAAGTCGATCGAGGCGAAATATCCCGGCCTCGACAGCTTCATGATCCACTGGTGCGAGGGTATGGGGCCAAAGGAATTCCAGGAACAGTTGCGCTGGTTCGCCAAGGACGTGATCCCGGCGTTCCGCAACCGCTAGCCTCGCTCCGTTACGCCGCCTTCCGCTGCGCCACCGGGATGTTGTCGAACAGCATTGTCGCCGCCGCCGTGTTGGAAATCGGGATGTGATAGTTGCGGTGCAGCTCCGCCACCCGGCCGGTGAGCGCGCCGCGCATCGCGACCCAGTTCAGCAGCTCCACGCCCTGTGCGCCGGCCTGCTCCACCAGCTCCGGGATCGTGTAGCGCGTCAGCGCCTCGGGGTCGCTTGCGAGCTTGTCCATGCACAGCGTGTCGAACGGCTTGTTGATGAAACCCGCCCGCTCGCCGTCGAGCTGGTGCGACAGCCCGCCGGTGCCGATCACCACCACGCGCAGGTCCTTGTCGTAGGACTCGATGGCGCGGCCGACCGAGCGGCCGAGCTTGAGGCAGCGCGAAACCGACGGGAGAGGGTGCTGCACGGTGTTGATCGAGATGGGGATGATCTTCACCGGGCAGCCCCCCTCCCCTGGCCACATCAGCGCCATTGGGATGGTCACGGCGTGATCGACCAGCATGTCCTGACACATGGTGACGTCGAACTCGTCGGCGACGAGCCCGTTGATCACGTGCCAAGAGAACGCGGCATCGCCGGCGAGCGCCTTCGATACCGGAATGCCCCAGCCTTCGTCCTCGTTGCGATACAGGTCCGCCGCGCCGACCGCGAAGGTCGGCATTTTGTCGAGGAAGAAGTTCAATCCATGATCGTTGTAGAACACCACCGCCACGTCGGGCCTGGTGCGCGCGAGCCAGCCATGCACCGCGTCGAAGCCGTCGAAGAACGGGCTCCAGTACGGGTCCTTCTGTTTGCGCTCGGCGATCGCCTTGCCGATCGCGGGAACGTGGGTCGTGCCGATGCCGCCGACGATGCGCGCCATGACGATTATCTCCCTGCCGCCACGAGCTTCTCTTTGAACGCGTCCACGCTCATGCCGGTCTGCTGCGCGCCGATGTCCTGCACGTTGAGCCCGAAAATCCCGGCGAGCTTAGCGAGGTAGTAGATGTTGCCGCCCGCTTTCAGCATCGCCAGCACATCGCGGCTCTTCACCGCCGCGCGCTGCTCGGGCGTCAGCCCGTATTTCGCGCAATAGGCGTCCTCGTCTTTCAGAAACGCGGCGCGGTTTTCGGCGCTGTTGAAGGAGAAGCACATGCGGTTGAGGGGCAGGCCCTTCCGGGCCAGGTCGCCCTCGAATAGCATGGTGCCGGGGATCGCGTGCGGATGCATGGCCGGTTGTCCCGATGGCCCCGGACGTCTGAACAACGGCCGTCCGGCTGATCGTTTCCTTTGTAACCGTCGCCGGCGGAGGGGCTTTGATCTGGATCAAGCCGCGGGGTGGCATTGGCGGGCGCTTGCGATAGTCTTGCGCCCCGGCCGCCGTGCGCGGCGGATGGGTGTGCGACGGAGAGTGAAATGGCGAAGAAGGGCTATCTCGTTTCGGCGTATCGTTCGATCAAGGATCCGGAGAAGCTTGCGGCCTACGCCAAGCTCGCCGGTCCCGCCTTCGCCAAGTACGGCGCGCGCTATGTGGCGCGCGGGGACGCCGCCGCCGCCTACGAGGCCGGCATCAAGGGCCGCATCGTGATCGTGGAGTTCGAGAGCGTGGCGAAGGCAATCGAGGCGCACGACAGCCCGGAATACGGCGCGGCGCTGAAGGCGTTCGACGGTTGCGCCGAGCGCGACCTGCGGATTGTGGAAGGGCTGGAATAGCTTTGCCGCGATGTCACCTCTCCCCGCTTGCGGGGAGAGGTCGACCGAACGAAGCGAGGTCGGGTGAGGGGGCGTTTCAACGAAACTGAGCATCTGAAATTCGTGGCAACAGCCCCTCACCCCGACCCTCTCCCCGCAAGCGGGGAGAGGGAGAAACACCGCGGCAGGCGGCAACGCCACGCACTGTTAGCGACGGAGCACCGCCATGCCCAAAGGCTACTGGGTCACGATCTACCGCTCGATCTCGGACCCCAAGAAGCTCGCGGCCTATGCCGAGATGGCGCCGAAGGCCACCGCGCCGTTCGGCTGCAAGTACATCGCGCGCGGCACCGCGGCGGCTGCGTACGAGGCCGGCCTGAAGGACCGCATCGTGATCTCGGAGTTTCCGAGCGTCGAGCAGGCGCGGGCCGCCTACGCCAGCGCCGGCTACCAGAACGCGCTGAAGGCGCTCGGCGACGGCGCGGTCCGCGACGTGCGGATTGTGGAGGGGTTGGAGTAGCCGCGCCGGCGAGGGAGCACGCCCGTAGCCCGTCGCAGACGGGCGTGAACGCCCTGACGGAATAGGCGTGCGACCGAAGCGATCGGCGCGGCCACCAAAAAAAGCCCCTCACTTCGCCGCCTCCACGGGAGCGGCGCGGAACACGCCGTCCTTGAAGAAGAACTTGAACGGCGTCGTGCCCGATCCGCCGTCGCCGAACGCCTTCCACTTGCCGTTGGTGCAGAGCGTGCCGCCCTGCGCGGGCACGGCGTCGAACTCGGCGACGTTCGCATAAACCTCGGGCGGCGTGTCCGACGACACCGCCATGAAGGTGGTGATGCATTTGCCGCCCGCGATCACCGGGTCGTAGCCCTTGATGGTGTACCCGCCGCCGCCGGTCGACGGGAACGTGCTCTTGAGCACGGGCCAGGCGTCGTAACGCTCCGAACCTTGCGCCGGACCCTGCGCCGCCGCCGCGCCGAGCGCCAAAGCCGCCATCGTCATCGTTAACGCTCGCATGACCGTCTCTCCCCTGTCGTACGCGCCGCAGCGGCGCTTCCGCACGGGATTACCGTTGCGAACGGCCGTTCGGATGCAGGTTTCACGGAGACGTGAGCCGTGCCCGCGCCGGCGAGGGCGCGCGCCGTTGAACAGGCGCGCGACCGAAGCGGTCGGCGCGGGACACAAGAATCCGACCCATGCAGGACCCACACGCCGAGCCATGCAGCCGCGCGATTGCGCTTTTCGCGCTTTTCGGGCAGAACGCGCCCGCGCGGGGGCGCCAAAGCAACAACGACTGGGGACAAAACCATGGCTCGCAAACCTGGAACCCGCAGCGCCGGCGATTTCGTGCTGTTCGACGTGCTGTACGAAGACGGCACGCAACGCTCCAACCGCCGCGTGCCGGCCGACATCCTCGGCGGCCTCGACAAGGACGAGCCGGCCAAGGCCGCCATCGCCGCGCAGGACCGCGCGATCGCCGAGAAGTCCGGCATTCCGCCGATGAATATCAAGGCCGTCCGGCGCTCGGATTCGAAGCTCGGCTTCGACGGCGAGAAGCTGCAGCGGGCGCAGGCGTAGCGTTGGCCGCGAAGCGCTCCCGCGCCGACGCGTCCTCCTCGACCCGCCTTCGCAGTTCGCGCTGAAAGAACGCAAGGTTTCGCTCGCCCTGCTCCTCGCTGACCTGGCGCGGCGGGATTTCGCGGTCGCAGCGGACGTCCGGACCGACGCAGGCCTTGGCGCGGCGGCACGCGGCATCCTTGCAGCGCGCGGGATGGCCCATGATCGTGTTGATCTTGCGGACCAGCGACCAGCGCAGCACATCGGCATGCGCGCCGCCGGGCGTGCGCGGATCGCGCAGCGAGTACGCGATCGAGGCGCGCATCGGATCGGCCGGCCGCGGATAATCGTACGGGCTGCGATCGTCGTCGTCGGCAAATGGCGCAGCATTCTGCGCGGCGTGCTGCGAACCAGACGCGCGGGCGCCGCCGTCCCCGCTCCGCCAACCGAACGCCTCCGGAAGGCGCCCTCGGTGAGCGGGGATGGCGGGGGATTTAGGGGAGTATAGGAATAAAGTCACGGACTATTTTCACAGCAAAGCGGTAAGCTTGTAAGACGTAAGGCAGTAAGCTATTTTCACTGCCATGAACCGCATGACCCGCAAGCCCGCCGCCTTCTCCAAGGTCTCGGTGAAGAGCCAGACCGTGATCCCGCGCGAGGTGCGCGAGCAGCTCGGGCTGAAGCCCGGCGACACGCTGCGCTACCGGCTGACCGGCGACGGCGTGCTGCTCGACAAGGCGCCCGCAAGCGAGGCGGACGATCCGTTCGCGGCGTTCTCCGAATGGTCCGGCGAGGCCGACGAGAAGGCCTATGGCCTGCGCGCTAACGAGAGCACCGCGAGACAAAACAAGAAGGGTCGCGCCGACAACGGCGCTGCCCTTCCCTTTGCATGCACCAAATCAATTGTCCAAGAAGCTCCTGAGCTTCCTCGACCGGCTCGGATGCTTGAGCTTCCTTAGCGCCTTGGCCTCGATCTGGCGGATGCGCTCGCGCGTCACCGAGAACTGCTGGCCGACCTCTTCGAGCGTGTGGTCGGTGTTCATGCCGATGCCGAAGCGCATGCGCAGCACGCGCTCCTCGCGCGGGGTGAGCGAGGCGAGCACCCGCGTGGTGGTCTCGCGCAGGTTCGACTGGATCGCCGCGTCGATGGGCAGGATCGCGTTCTTGTCCTCGATGAAATCGCCGAGGTGCGAATCCTCCTCGTCGCCGATGGGGGTTTCGAGCGACAAAGGCTCCTTGGCGATCTTGAGAACCTTGCGGACCTTCTCCAGCGGCATGCCGAGCTTCTCGGCGAGTTCCTCCGGCGTCGGCTCGCGGCCGATTTCGTTGAGCATCTGCCGCGACGTGCGCACGATCTTGTTGATGGTCTCGATCATGTGCACCGGGATGCGGATGGTGCGCGCCTGGTCGGCGATGCTGCGCGTGATCGCCTGCCGGATCCACCACGTCGCGTAGGTCGAGAACTTGTAGCCGCGGCGGTACTCGAACTTGTCGACCGCCTTCATCAGGCCGATGTTGCCCTCCTGAATGAGGTCGAGGAACTGCAGGCCGCGGTTGGTGTATTTCTTGGCGATGGAGATGACGAGGCGCAGGTTCGCCTCCACCATCTCCTTCTTCGCCTGACGGGCCTCGCGCTCGCCCTTCTGCACCGAGTGGACGATCTTGCGGAACTCGCCGATCTCGAGTCCCGTTTCGCCCGCCAGCGCATGAATCTGCGAGCGGATGTCCTTGACCCGGTCCTTGTCCTTGGCGACCAGGTTCTTCCAGCCCTTCGCCGACAGTTTCGAGACGCGGTTGAGCCAGCGCGGATCGAGCTCGCTTCCCTGGTAGTTCTTCAGGAAGTCGTCGCGCGCGACGCCGTAGCTCTCGGAGAGCCGCATCAGGCGGCCCTCGTAGCCGACCAGCCGCTTGTTGATGTCGTAGAGCTGCTCGACCAGCGCGTCGATGCGCGCCTGGTTGAGCCGCAGCGACTTCACCTCGGCGATGATCTCGTCCTTGAGCTTCTTGTAGCGGCGCTCCTGGTTCGGGCTCAGCGCATCGCTCTTGAGCTGGAGCTGGATGTCCTGATCCTGCAGCTTGCGCAGCCGCTTGTAGCTGTCGGCGATCTTGTCAAAGGTCTCGACCACCTTCGGCTTCAGCTCGGCCTCGATCGCGGCGAGCGACAGCGAATTCTCCATGTCGTCGTCGTCGAAATCGCCCTCGCCGGGCGGAGTCTCGCCGCCCTCGCCCGCTTCCGCGGCCTCGCCGTCGCCGTTGACGGCGCGCTGCGGGGCCGGGG
>Ga0194132_10001590_pt1 | contig 45751 bp, 54 predicted proteins | sample TA2KigOf80mmetaG_FD_148612 | JGI IMG/M metagenome (GOLD analysis project Ga0194132, IMG submission 148612) | Freshwater microbial communities from Lake Tanganyika, Tanzania - TA2015054 Kigoma Offshore 80m | ecosystem: Environmental > Aquatic > Freshwater > Lake | place: Tanzania: Lake... | reverse complement strand
CAAGAGACCGAGAAGCTTCTAAAGCTCGCAGCTAGGCCAGGTAGTCCCTTATCATGGTCGGGGAAAGGTAACCGTAATTCTGAGGCAACAAAAATCTTTCGGTAACCATTGTTTATGAGGTCACACGGGAAGCCGCTCTCCTTGGCCCTAACACACTTGGATACCTGCCTCAAAAGTTGACAACCTATATGCCCTCCCTTAGAATTTCCACTGAAAATCCCCATCAGCGCGGAAGGATTTCCATTTAATGCTCAAGATCCGTTTGAAGCGTGTCGGCAAGAAAAAGCAGCCCTACTACCGCATCATCGTCGCAGATTCCAGGGCGCCCCGCGAGGGCGCCTTCGTAGAGCGCATTGGCCTATACCACCCCCTGCAAGACCCGCCCGGCGTGGAGCTGGACAAGGAGCGGGCCAAGGATTGGCTAAAGAAGGGCGCGCAACCGTCTGAAGCCGTGCATCGTATTTTTAAATGGCAGAAATTATACGAGGAAGCAGGCCAGACCTAATGCAAGAGCTCATTGAATACATAGCCAAAAGTCTTGCCAGTAAGCCGGACGAGGTAAAAGTCACCACCACCAAAGAAGAAGACCGGGTAGTCCTCAAGCTTCAGGTGGCTGACGAGGACAAAGGCAAGATCATCGGCCGCCAGGGCCGCGTCGCCCAGGCTATGCGCACCCTCCTCCGAGTCGCCGCCGTCAAAGACGGCACCAAGGCCGTTCTGGAGATAGTCTAGAACCCCTTTTATTAAATTCAGCCCTTTGCAGGCCCCAATCAACTCAAGTTGGTGGGGCCGCTTCTTTTGCCCCCTTGCTCCATACTGTGTACAATTCCTTTAATACCACCCTCCACCCACAGGAGACCGCTCATGTCTGGCCACTCAAAATGGAAAACCATTAAGCACCAGAAAGGTGCCGCCGACGCTAAACGCGGCCAGCTCTTCACCAAACTTACCCGCGACATCATGGTCGCCGTCAAACAGGGCGGCGGCCCTGACCCCGACATGAACTACAAGCTCCGCCTCGCTGTCGACAAGGCCCGCAGCAACAGCATGCCCCTCGACAACATCGACCGCGCCATCAAACGCGCTTCCGGCACCGGCGACGGCAACGAAAACCTCGACGAAGTCCTCTATGAAGGCTACGCCCCCGGCGGCGCGGCCATCCTGGTCCAGGCCCTCACCTCCAATCGCAACCGCACCGCCTCCGTGGTCCGCTCCACCTTCACCAAGGCCGGCGGCGCCCTCGGCGAGTCCGGCTCCGTGGCCTGGAACTTTGAGCACAAAGGCCTCATTGTCCTGGAGCTCGAACCCGACAAGGCTGAGGACGTCGCACTCTCCGCCATCGATGTCGGCGCTGACGACGTTAAGGTGGACAAGGGCTATGTGGAGGTATATACCGCTCCTGAGAACCTCAAAAAAGTAAAGGATGCCTTGGAAAAACAGGGCATCGCCAGCGCATCCGCCGACCTCGCTATGATCCCCAAGACCACCATCTCCCTCGGCCCCAAAGAGTCCGAGCAAGCCCTCCGTCTCCTGGACCTCCTGGAGGAATTGGAAGACTCCCAGAAGGTCTACACCAACGCCGACTTCCCCGATGAAGTCCTCGAAAAGTACAAGACCCAGGCCTAGCCTGTGCGCGTCCTAGGCATCGACCCTGGCACCCGCCACCTGGGCTACGGCCTCGTCGAAGACCGCCAGGGCGATTTCTTTGCCGAAGACTTCGGCTGCCTGGACTTCCCTCCCTCTCTCCCCATCGAGCAGCGCCTTTACCAGGTCTACACCCATATCGCCAACATGATCGGCATGTTCAGCCCCCAGGAGGTCGCCATAGAGCAGCCCTTCCTCGGCGAAGGCAGCCGTCAGTTCGTCGGACCCGCCCTCGCCGTCGGCCAGGCCCAGGCCGCCGTCCTCATCGCCGCCGCCGGCAGCAATATCCCTGTCTTCAGATACTCCCCCGCCCAGGTCAAGGCCGCTGTGGCCGACCATGGCGCCGCCTCCAAAGAGCAGGTTCAGGCCATGGTCAAGATGGCCCTCTCCCTGGACGACTCCCCCCAGGCTCTGGACGCCACCGACGCCCTCGCCATCGCCCTCTGCCATCTCCGCCAGCGCGACGCCCAGGCCGCCCTATCCCGCCGCGCTGACCCCGGCTAGCAAAAATGCTAACTCTTACTGATACAATTTTTCGGCAAGCCAACAGTTTAGTTTTTTGCTCCCGAATTGCTAATACAAAACCAAGGTTGCATCCGTCTTTCTGCGCCCCGTCCAACACCCATGACTGGCATCAGTTAACGATTGAGGTGAAGCTGAGGAGCGATAGCCACCAAGGAAATTCCTTCTCCCCTTGTGGGAGAAGGCGCAGGATGAGGGGTGAAACTCTAGCACTACAAGACACACATTAGTGTCACCTGCCGTGCTGCGCCTATCTTCTCCCCTCTTTGGGGTGAGTTTTAGTAAAAAGGCAAAAGTTTCTCGGCTAGCCTCCGCAATAGTATGGTAAAGTGCTCAAATGATCTCCGGCATAAAAGGCTCCCTCCAGGCCCAAGGCCCCGACTGGGTCTTCATCGAAATCGGCGGCGGTGTCACCCTCCAGGTCTCCGTCCCCTCCTCTCTCATCCCCCTCCTAGGCGAAATCGGACAGAACGTCCGGCTTTACACCAAACTCGTCGTCCGAGAGGATGACCTCCAGCTCTATGGCTTTCCCACCCCAGATGCCCTTCACCTCTTCAATCTCCTCATCAGCGTCTCCGGCATCGGCCCTCGCACTGCCCTCAGCCTCCTCTCCGCCCGCTCCCCTGAGGCCCTGGTCTCCGCCATCCTCTCCGGCGACCTCGAGGCCTTCGGCGGCGTCCCCGGCGTCGGCAAAAAGACCGCCGCCCGCATTATCCTGGAGCTGAAAGGCAAGCTGGAAAAAGAAGGGCTTCTCGTCATCTCCGAGGCTGGCGCCTCCGACGCCGAGACCCTCTCCGCCCTCACCGCCCTCGGCTACACCGCCGTCGAAGCCCGCAACGCCCTCCGCGCCATCGGCGACGTCAACGGGCTGACCCTGGAAGAAAAAGTCCGCCTAGCCCTCTCCCACCTCGCCCGCGGCCGCTAACCCCTTACATAAACGCTTCTGCTGTGCTGAACAAGAAACCTTTGACTCCGTCGCTGCCAATCTGTTTGTCCCGCGATCAGCAAGTCAAGACTAGAGAAGAGTCAGATAAGGTTGTTTATTTCGTCGCTTGCACTGAGCAACTAGAGTTGTAGGGTGGGAAGCCGCTCCGCAGGTCTTCCCCCTTCGGCCTGGAAGAGCTTTGCTGCCTTAAAGCATATATCGCGGAGTCTCCTCATCCTTGATATTTATTCAATGAGGAGGCCGTCCGCCGTAGGAGGATCGGCCCGATGCAATCGGACAGTCCTGAGCCTGGCCGAAGGAGGGTGATGAGGTGAGCCTATTTTTTCCTCCCCTTCCAGCAGGCTGTACTCAGTCCCGATGCAGTCGGGAAAGGGGACAGGGGATGGTATCCCGAACGAAAACAAGGCTCGCACTCAAATCAAAAGACCCCGCCTATTTAAAGCGAGGCCGCTATCACATCTCGTCAGTATTTAAGGTTATGGACTAAATACTCGCCACCAGCATATTATTCATCACCGCCCCAATCCTCACCAGCCCAAACACCGCTAGCATCCCGTACGCCGCTGCCCTCTCCCCCGCCGTAAACCCGCCCCTCACGCGCCGGTACGCCGCCAGCAGCCCTCCCACTATCCCAAAACACACTGGGTCCTTCACAACCAGCAGCGGCCATCCGCCCGCCTCCAGCGCCGCCCGCGCAAGCCAGTTCGCCTCCTCCATATCCTTAGACGCCATCTCCAGCGCGTAATACGTGCTGGCGCAGTCCGCGAATATCAATACAAGCCCCAGCATCCATAACTGGGCCACAGGGCTAAGATTGAACAGTGCGGCGCTAATCCTCAAAATAACCTCTCAGGCCTGGAGATGGCTCTAACGTCTCAAAAAACACCGTACTTTCGTACAGTGTTATCGGCAGTCGCCAACTCTACACACCAAAGCCTATAAGGTCAATACTAGGGCGCCCAGGTGGCCTGCACCCCCATAGCTCCTCCCAAACCCCTCAAATCTGCTGGCCCAGCGCCCGTCCCTATGCCGTCCGCACCTGCGCCCGCATCTGCACCGCACCGGTAATCACCCCCAGCTGCCGCATCAGCCCCAGCGAGTCGAACTGCGTCCACTCCTCCGCTATCTTTCTCCTCTCGATTCGCGTCAGCGTCAGCCCGTCCACGCTCACAATCCTCCCGCTGGGCGTTATCTCCAACAGCGGCCCCTGCTGTGTCCCCGTCAACCGCCATCGAGTCGCCACCCTGTCGGTATCGGAAAACTGGTCCATTACCGTTATCCGCGCGTCCGGAAACGCGATGCGGTACATCACCAGGAACTGCCGCAGACCCTCAGGTCCCTTTATCTCTTCCCCCCCGTAATGGCCCACAAAGTCCTCGGCGTACACGTCAGGTATCATTCCCAGCTCGTTCTTGTTGAAGATGTAATCAAAGGTCTTTCTGGCTATCGATTTATTGTGCTCCGTCATCTCTGCTCCCCATTACGACCTCGCCCTAGGTCGTTAGTCCAGCTAATTCTAGTCGTGCGTAGCCGCCTGTAATCCCCCATGGCGACTAAGCTAAATGTTCCTGCCCTTAGCTTTAAGTAAGCGCCAAAACAAAAGCCCCCCCCGATTCATCGGGGGGCTTTGCTATTCTCTAACCGAATGCAACCCCTCGGGACTAGCCGGAGCTTTAGTCCACCTCGTTTATCATCTCCTTGTACCCCGCGAACCGCGGCTCCCTTCCATCCTCAATTCTGTCCATCAAGTCCGCCAGCCGGGGCGCCGGCCACTGCCTAAACCTGGCCAAGTGGTACTCCAACTCGTTCCACCACGGCTCCGTCTCCGGCGACCCTTCTTTAATATCGTTCGCAATCTCCTCCAGCCGAACGCTAGTCCACGCTCGGCGCTTATCAATCATCTTTTTGAATCCCCGCCACTTAGGGTCCTTCGCGCTTGGAACTTCTTTTGCGCTCTTTCTCTTGACCATATCTACCTCACCTCTCTCATCGCCTCTATCCCACCTCTCCATTCTACCCCATCCCGACTCATAGCAGGTAGCCGGGTCAGCAATACTATCTTCCTGCCAAACAGACAAAACTTGCTATAGAAATCGTTGAATCTATGTCTACCCTCCCGAATATAATGGCCCCGACACGCTCACAACCATCACGGGGGACGAATGCGGGAAATCGAAAGCGTCCATGTCGCCAATCTCTTCAAATGGGCCGCCCATCAAACAACGTATATCGCGTGTAAAACCACTCCGGACGATGACCGGATGCGCCAGGGCGTAGCGTCGCTAAACATCCTCGCCAACCTCACCGCCTCCGTCTCCCCCGCCGACGACTCCCGCATCGCCGAGCTCCACAACCTCCTCCGCGCCCACTCCGACGACGTCCAGCGTCACCTGGTCTTCGAAGCGGTAACTTCCATCGAGAACAACTACCCCTACGTCAAAAACTTCATCTGCACCCTATCCACCAGCGCCACCGATGAGGACTACGAATACGTCATGTCCCGCGTCTACTGGATCATGCGAGAGAACGTCTTCACCCGATTAAAGAGCAAGGATTTGCTGTAAACCTATCGCAAAGCCAACTCAAATTCCTCTAATGTCAGCTTCGCCTGCTTTAAAATGGACCTAAAAGTGCCCACCGGTACTTCTCTAGCCCCCCACAGGCACAATAGCTGTCAACACACCCTCGGAAGTAGTCTTCCGCAGTTTCAGATGACTTCCTCTTTGGGATACACGGGTAAAGCCTCTTCTCTCCAGCGCCCTAACGATTTCTCGACTGCTGTACAAACTAAACGGTTATCCGCTCTACAATAGCCTCTGATATCTTTAGCACTTCCGGCTCAGGCTCATCCTCAAAATACAATTCTAAGGCCTCTTTTATCGCCACCTTAGCCTCTCGCAGGGTATTCCCGAAAGAAGAGACTTCCACATTTAACGCCTGGGCAACCCAGTACCTTCCTTCTTTATAAAACACCACGTCTATGTTGCGCATGTCTCTGCCTGGTAATTTTGATAGTGCAACTCCCATTATATTACCTTCCTCGCCACCTCCGTTTATATTACCTTCCTCGCCACCTCCGTCTCGTGTGCCCACGCCCACCCCTACGTCAAAAACTTCATCTGCACCCTATCCGCCAGCGCCACCGACGAGGACTACGAGTTCGTAATGTCCAAATTATTTTGGATCGTGTGAGAAACCGTCTTCACCAGCTTGAAGAGTAAAGATTTACTGTAACCCGAATGAAATATCCTCAAGGCAACAAACCAGCTTTTCTTATAATCATTTCAAAAGTCTAAACTTTCTCCACTAAGAAACCCATTGATTAAGTTAATTTCATCATCAGACAACTTGATGTCTTGTGAGTTTTTCAGTTGTGCAACCTTTTGTTTCAGGGCTGGTACATCAAAAAATTCTTGTAAGTATTTTAATCTTATTTCAGTTCTAATACGCACGATTTCGGTATCATCTCCACCTACGGATTTTATCTCGCTAGAGAAAGCTTTCATCAGCTTTAGCAAACCTTCGGATGTATTCAGATAACTGTTTAGTTTTATCGTGACCTCATCTTTACCAGCCCAATCTCTCCATCTAAAGACGATATTCATAGGATCCGGAAGGTCAAGCACAGTCCCTTTTTCCGCCTCGGTGCGGATCCTAGCAAGTAGAATGTTCTTTGCCTTCTCAATGCCATCTTTTGAAAAGATCTCTAGCTTTTTGCTATCCAAAACTGGATGTCTGCCTGTTGTGTGTTCTACGAAGCCAAGGAAATAGACTACTGTAGAAAGAGATCTGCCCTCGTCTGTTACTCTCAAGAGTAGTGAGTCTCTTTCACTTTGCTCGCCTAAGCCCAAAATAAGATCCTCTCCAAAGACCGTAAATCTTTCCTTTGCGCTTATTGCGAAGAATCCTTTCATTGTTAAGCTGAGGTTGTCAGTATGGTTGGTATGTTGGCAGCAGGAATCTCTTCCATGTGGTCGTACAAGTAGTTAATTACTGAGTGTATGCCATCACCTTCAATTACCCCAGTAACATAATCCTCAAAGGCCTTTGGATCTGCTGAACTATTCAAAATATTTCTCAATTGTGATTCAGATAAGCGGCCCTGGGGGATAGTTAACATAAAATATTTGTCGAAGTGCTCATCTGCACAAACACGCCTTAACTTTCGCCACTCTTGAGTACTGCCGAAATTTATGTCGGATATGTACTTTGAGACAACTGGGAATATCTCCAACAACATCTGCTTATAAAGGGATCCTCCCTCCAAGATACCCCTTAAGATCTGCGGCGCGGCGTCCATTGGCTTAGTCTTTGCTTGTGGGCTGTACACTTGTGGACCATTTAATAGCTCAGACTTACTTCCCGAAATGAAGGAAAATAACTCCGGATTGAACGACCGAATAGCTTCCAACGTTATATAGTCAATAACATTGACTTCATCCTTGATAAGCGGGAACAAAAGCCCCAGGATGTTGTTTAGTTTTATCGCATGCCTTGGAGTTCTAATTAGCGGTTTAATACCCTTTAAGAATATTTTCTGCCACCTTATCTGTTCCCTTTCAGTATCCGCTAAAGAGAATCCCTCAAACGACCCCAAGCCTTGATTCAACCCATCTAAGAAAAAGCTCTCTAATTTACCTGGAAGTAGTGCGGGCAAATCAATATTGACCTGAATTATCTTATCCAAATATGAAGTAGCGTCAGAGATGGAATCGTCCTTTTCAAGAGTTCTTACAACCTGCTCCCTGTCCAGTGCCAAAATGTAGGTCGTATGGGGCAAGTCGGAAACCAGCCTAATAAGCTTGAACATCTCAACCAAACTATCTTTCTCCAGCCTATCCAGGTCATCCACCATCACTATCAAATGGATCGGCAACTTTCTCATCCTCTCGCTCAATTCCTTCTTTATTTCATGGATCGGACGGTCAACACCTATTTTTTTCAAGGCATCAGAGCCTCGTTGAGCTAGCGAACTAGGCCTTCCCATGATAGATGCGCCTGGTACCATCTCCGCGAAAGCTAGTATTGTTCCAAGCCCATCCAGAAGGTCACCAATCTTCTTTATATTTTTGCGGTTGGACTTTAATTTCAGCGAGGTCCGTATTTCTGCAAAGAAACGCAATATTAATTGTTCTATTGATGAAAATAGCCAGGGATTAAATCTCACGATAATTGTTGTCTGCTTCGATGTTTCAGACTCATTATCAATTTTCTCTTCGATCATGTTGACCACCGAAGATTTTCCGGCTCCCCACGGTCCAAATAATCCTATAATTAGCGAATTCGTCGAGTCTCGGTTCAAGACAGATTTAGCAATTTGGTCTGCAAAAAATTCTCGCCCTAATCGATCTTGGCTTACAGATGTTATTGGGTTATCTGGCAGCATTCTGGTATCCTCCTCATTGCACTCAAGAAACTTAACCACATTATTAGCCTAGCGCAACTTATCCGTACTCCTCTGTACAACTTTCATTGCAGGTCGAGCACAGTCCTCTTTACCACCCCACTCCCCTCCCCCTTTTGCGCTAAAATATCCCTATGCTCTCCACCAAGCCCGGCCAGTTCCAGCTCGTCTCCGACTTCCAGCCCACCGGCGACCAGCCTTCCGCCGTCGGCAAGCTGGTGGACGGCGTCAACCAGGACCTCCGCCACCAGACCCTCATGGGCGTCACAGGCTCCGGCAAGACCTTCACCATGGCCAACATCGTCCAGCGCGTCCAGAAGCCCACCCTCGTCATTGCCCACAACAAGACCCTCGCCGCCCAGCTTGCCACCGAGTTCCGCGAGTTCTTCCCCCACAACGCTGTCGAGTACTTCGTCTCCTACTACGACTACTACCAGCCCGAGGCCTACGTTCCCCAGACCGACACCTATATCGAAAAAGACGCCGATATCAACGAGGAGATCGACAAGCTCCGACACTCCGCCACCCGCTCCCTCATGACCCGCCGCGACGTCCTTATCGTCGCCTCCGTCTCCTGCATCTACGGCCTGGGCGACCCCGAGGAGTACTACTCCTTCGTCGCGCCGTTAAAAGTCGGCCAGACCCGCCCCCGCAATGCCCTCGTCCGCGACCTCGTCGCTATGCAGTACGAGCGCAACGACGTCTCCCTCACCCGCGGCAAGTTCCGCGTCAAGGGAGACACCATCGAGATGCTCCCCGCCTACGAAGAAGTTGCTGTCCGCATCCAGTTCTGGGGCGATGAGGTCGAGCGCATCACGGAGCTAGACCCTCTCACCGGCGAAATCTTCAACGAGCGCCAGGACCTGGATATATACCCCGCCAAGCACTTCGTTACATCCGAGGACAAGATGCGCCTCGCCATCCAGGACATCCAGACCGAATTGGCCGAATGGCTGGCCCACCTCCGCGCCGATGGCAAAATCCTTGAGGCCGCCCGCCTGGAGTCCCGCACCAAGTATGACATCGAGATGATGCAGACCGTCGGCTACTGCTCCGGCATTGAAAACTACTCCCGCCATATCGGCCGCCGCGCCGCCGGCTCCACCCCCTGGACCCTCCTGGACTACTTCCCCCGCGACTTCCTCATGTTCATCGACGAGTCCCACATGACCCTCCCTCAGATTCGCGGCATGTATCACGGCGACCTCTCCCGCAAGCAGACCCTGGTGGACTTCGGCTTCCGGCTTCCCTCCGCCATCGACAACCGACCCCTCAACTTCCGTGAGTTCGAGACCCATGTCAACCAAGTTGTCTACGTCTCCGCCACCCCAGGCCCCTACGAAATGGAGGTCAGCCAGCAGGTCGTGGAGCAGGTCATTCGCCCCACCGGCCTCCTCGACCCCATCATCGAGGTCAAGCCCACCCGCGGCCAGATTGACGACCTCATGGAGCAGATCAAGACTCGCACCGAACGTGGCGAGCGCTGCCTGGTCACCACCCTCACCAAGAAGATGGCCGAGGAGCTGGCTGACTACCTCCAGGAGATGGGCGTCCGCGTCCACTACCTCCACTCGGAAATCCAGACCTTTGAGCGCAGCGAAATCCTCCGCGACCTCCGCCTCGGCGTCTACGACGTCGTCGTAGGTATCAACCTCCTACGCGAAGGCCTGGATCTCCCCGAAGTCTCCCTTGTCGCCATCCTCGACGCCGACAAGGAAGGCTATCTCCGCTCCTCCTCCTCCCTCATCCAGATGATAGGCCGCGCCGCCCGCCACGAGGACGGTCGAGTCGTCATGTACGCCGACGTCATCACCGGCTCCATGCGCCGCGCCATCGACGAGACCAACCGCCGCCGCCAAATCCAGGATGACTTCAACCGGCAGCACGGCATCGTCCCCCAGGGCATCAAGAAGGCCGTCAAGGATATCACCGAGCGCGTCAAAGCCGTAGCCGAGGAAAAAGCCTCCTATAAGGCCGAGCGCAAGCTCATGTCCGAGGACGAGTTGTATCGAGTCGTCAAAGACCTGGAAGTCCAGATGAAGCAGTCCGCCAAGAATTTAGAGTTCGAGAAAGCCGCCATGCTCCGAGATGAAATCGTGGAGCTCCGCCGCCTCCTCGCCCTCCCCAAGACCACATCGTAGCCTTCGCAACAAGGCTAATTAGTCTTTTCTGGTCCTCCCCCTTTTCCTCGTGAGGAAAAGGGGGAGTTAGAGGGGGAATTGGTGCAATTTTTTCTCTTCCCCTTCTTCCTGCAGGAAGAAGGGGTCAGGGGTTGATGGTATCCCGACTGAAATTAAGTTGACTGTGCCTATTTACCCTGTTAGCATCAAATCTGCACTACTTGCATCTGGAGGCCCCCATGGCCGAAGCTGAAACCATCACCAAAGAAAAAGTCATCGACGCCATGAAGCAGGTCTACGACCCCGAAATCCCCGTAAACGTCGTCGACCTCGGCCTCGTTTACGGCGTCGAAGTCGTCGAAGGCAACGTCCACGTCCTCATGACCCTCACCGCCCCGGGCTGCGGCATGGGCCCCATGATCGCCCAGCAGGCCGAATGGGCCATCGCCGAACTGGAAGGCGTCGAAGACGTGGAAGTCGAAATGACCTTCGACCCGCCCTGGAACCCCGAAATGATCACCGCCGACGGCAAGAAGCTCCTCGGCATAGACTAGCCCTCTACTCTTTCACAGACCTAGAAAGACACGCGTAGTGACCACCCCCCCCAGACAACCTACGCCTCAAGAGCAAGCGCGGCTGGAGGCCGTAAAGCGCGCCTGGCAGCAGAAGCGCGCCATCACCCAGAACCTGTCCAAGATAAGAACCAAAATCGCCGTTTACAGCGGCAAGGGCGGCGTCGGCAAGACCACCGTCGCCGTCAACCTCGCCGCAACCCTCGCCCAGCAGGGCCACAAGGTCGGCCTTCTGGATGCCGACATCGACTGCCCCAACGTCACCAAGCTCATGGGCCTCACCGAGCCTCCCGAGCAGGACAACGGCAAGCTCATCCCGCCCGACCGCTTCGGCGTCAAGGTCATGTCCATGGCCTTCTTCCAGCAGAATGAGGAGGAGGCTATCATCTGGCGCGGCCCCATGATCCACAACGCCATTAACCAGTTCCTCCAGGCCACCGATTGGGGCGACCTGGACTACCTCATCGCCGACCTACCCCCAGGCACCTCCGACGCCCCCCTCACCATCATGCAGACCCTCCCCCTGGACGGCTTCGTCGTCGTCACCACACCCCAGAGCCTCGCCATCCTGGACGCCAAACGCTCCATCAATATGGTGCGAAAGCTCAACATCAAAGTCTTGGGCGTGGTAGAAAACTTCTCCGGCGATGTCTTCGGCAAAGGCGGCGGCGAGACCCTGGCAAAAGACCTGGACGTGCCACTACTGGGTTCCTTCTCCATGCTCTCGGACTACCGGGATACATCCAAGCCCACCGTCCTGTCCAGCGGCAAAGTTCGCAAAGAGTACGAGCGTGTTGTCCAGAACCTCAAAGAAATTCTCGAGAAACTCCCCAAGCCCACCCCTCAACCCACCCCCAACCCAGCCTCCACCCCATAATAAAAAAGGCCGCTTTTTAGCGGCCTTTTCTGAAATTATTCCTGTCAATATGTCCCTTATGAGGCTGAGAGGCATACACAGGGATTGAGCGGCACCAAGGAGATCCCTTCTCCCCTGGAGCCTGTCCCGAGTATCCCCCGAGGGAGGAGAAGGTGCAGGATGAGGGGGAAACCCTGGAAGCACAATCCATCTTGCGGCCTTGAGTCCACTGGCCCCTTCTAGTCCCTTCCCCCCTTGAGGGGGAAGCTTAGAGCCTGTCCTGAGGGAGCCTGCCCTGAGCCTAGTCGAAGGGCCGAAGGAATGGGGGGGTCGGGGTGGAGGGTGGTGATAGGCCCAATATCAATTCCGCTACGTAAATCGGACTCTCAATTAAGGTTCCTTCTCCTCCCCTATCTGGTCGGCCAGATAATTCTCAAGCCCGACCTCTTGTATAACTCTTAACTGAGACTCCAGCCACTCTACATGATGTTCCGTCTGGACCAGGATATGCTCTAGCACCTCCCGGCTTCCGGCGTCCCCCACCTGCATGCACACCTTGATCCCCTCGTTATAGACCTCCACCGCCTTGTTCTCCAGCTTCAAGTCCGCCTCCAGCAGCTCCTTCACATTCGCGCCTAGATGAATGCGGTCCGCCTGGGCTACCGGCGATCCGCCTAAATAGAGAATGCGTTCGATGGCGTCCTCGGCATGCCGCATCTCCTCTATCGACTCTTTATACTGCTTTTGCGCCAGCTTATGGTATCCCCAATTCCGGCACGCCTTGGACTGCACAAAATACAGGTCAATCGATGTCAGTTCCCCTCTCAGGGCCTTATTCAACGCGTCAATGACTTCAGGATTGCCTTTCATAACCTCACCTCCCCCACTTCCATAATACCCCCAGGAGCGGGATTAGCCTACCCTACTATCCCATCCCCTTCCTTCTTCACCAGGCTCCTAGCCTTCCCCGGCTCTCCCGCCGACGCAAACCCCTCCGTCTCCAGCGTCTCCACCAACTGCAGCGCCTTCTGGTACCCCACCTGCAACCTCCGCTGCAGCAGCCCCGGCGACACGTGCTTGTACTTCTCCAGTAGCTCCCGCGCCTTGTCCAACAGTGCCTCGTCGTCCACCAGATCGCCGCCGGCCTGCCCCTCCGCGGGATCCGGCTCCTCCATCTTGATCTCCGCCAGCGCCGGCCCCTCCTGCTCCTTCCAGAACTTCACCACAGAATCGATCTCCTCGTCCGTCACCCACGTGCCCTGTATCCTCCGGGGCTTCGGAGACTGGGCCGATATAAACAGCATATCGCCCTTGCCCAACAGCCTGTCCGCGCCCGCTTCGTCCAGGATAACCCGCGAGTCCACCTGCGACGCTACCGCAAACGCGATGCGCGCCGCTATGTTCGCCTTCAGCAGTCCCGTCACCACGTTCACCGATGGTCTCTGGGTACACAAAATCAAATGTATGCCCGTCGCCCGGCCCAGCTGCGCCAGCCGCACCAGCGCCTGCTCTACCTCATAGCCCGATGTCATCATCAGGTCCGCCAGTTCGTCCACAATCAAAAGCAGGAACGGCATCGGGTCCTTGGCCTTCTGGTTGTACCCCGCCAGGTTCCGCACCCCCGCCTCTTCAAATACGCGATAGCGGCGGAACATCTCCCGCATAATGGCGCCCAGAATCGGCATCACCCTATCGCTGTCCACTATCACCGGCACCACCAGGTGCGGCAGTCCGTTGAACGGCGTCAGCTCCACCCGCTTCGGGTCTACCATAATCATCCGGAGCCTGTCCGGCCCCTTGGCCATAATCAGCGACGTGATAATCGTGTTGATGCACACGCTCTTCCCGCTCCCCGTCGCCCCCGCAATGAGCAGGTGCGGCAGCTCCACCAGGTCCTCAGACACCGGCTCCCCGCCTGTCCCCTGCCCCAGCGCCAGCGGCAGGCCGCCCTTGGCTGTAATCCTGCGAAACGACGTACTCTCAGCCACGGCTCTCAGATATACACGGTTCGGGTTGGGGTTCGGCACCTCAATCCCCACCAGCGCCTCGCCCGGCACCGGCGCCTGCAGCCTCAGGTCCGACGTCTTCAGCGCTAGAGCCAGGTCCTGTTCCCGAGCCAGTATGCTATGTACCTTCACTCGGCTCATGTCCACCTGCGTTACCGGCTCCGACGTCTTGGTTCCCCTCAGTTCCTTCGTCTTTTTTATCCATCCCGGCACCAGCCCAAACTGTATCACCCGCGGCCCCACCTTCACGTCCTGCACCGACACCTCCACCCCGTGGTCCGCCAGCGTGGTCTCAATCGTCTGCGACATCTCGTTAAGCGCGGCCCGCGACATTGGCTGGGCCTCGCCTATGGCCAGCATATCCGCCTTCGGCAGCCGCCACCCGGTCCGCTTCATCGGCCTGGCCTGGCCGGCCTCTTTCTCCACAGGCTCCTTCAGGGCCTTGGCCTCCCCCTTCTCCCTCTTCTTCAACTTTGCCAGAATTCCCTTCTTCTCAGGCGCCTCCTGCGGTACCGCCTCCACTACAACCTCCTCCTTATGCCCGTTCCTCCGCGCCCTCCCCGCCAGCGCGCCAACGCTCGCCTCAGCCGTATGAATAAGAACAAGTCCCGTTCGGCCCATCGCCACCGCGCCCCGCTTATGAGCCAGCGCAGCCCAGCTTGGCGCGACAACGAAAGGTATAAGCCAGAAAGCCAGCGCCGCCTTGGGTATCCCCAGCGCCAGCGGCTCACCGCCAAATATCCGACCCCAGTGCCCGCTCAGTCCCGTCTCCTCCAGCAGCCCATACGGCGGATGCCATAACGAAAGCAGGCCCAGCGTTCCAGCCACCATCAATGCGCCGGCGGCCCAGTAACTCCAGTATTTCTTGTTAAGCCATCGTCTATGAAAAAGCGCCGCCCCAAAAGCCGCCACCCACATCCCAATGGGCAGGTATCCGTACCCCAAACGGCTCCACGTCCACTCCCGTGCCTCGACTGATAGCCCTAGGTACACTACTGGCGTAAGAATCGCGCCGACAATTAACACGCGTCGGCCCACCGGGGTGGAAACCAGCCAGACCGGCCTCCCCAGCAGGAAAAAGATCAATCTCCCCAGGGATTTGAGCATGCCCTCTATCCAAATGACAGCCTAGACCTCAAGGGTCACAGGTACAATCATAGGACGCCGGCCCGTCTCTTTATAGAGAAAATCGCCGGCTATTTCCTTAACTTTCGTGTTTATGTAAGACCAGTCCGTCGGCTGGTTGCGCCCGTGGTTCAACGAATCGAATATCGCCGCCGACACCCTCTCGAACAGCTCCCCCGCCTCGTCATTCTCCACAAACCCGCTGGACACCACCGCAGGCTCCCCCAGCGGCTCGCCAGTGGCTTTGTCGAAGCTAAGTATGATGACTACAATGCCGTCCCTCGACAGCAGCCGCCGGTCTCGTAACACCACGCTTTCAATGTCCATGGTGCTAAGCCCGTCGACATAGATATGCCCCGCCTCCACGTGGTCCACCACCTGCGCGTCCGTGCCAGTCACCTCCAGCACGTCCCCATCCTCCAGCACAAACGTGTTCGACGCCTCCACCCCCGTGTCCCGCGCCAGCGCAGCGTGCGCCACCAGACCTCGATATTCTCCATGCACCGGCACAAAGAACTTCGGCCGCGTCAGGTCCAGCATCAGCTTCAACTCTTCGCGGCTGCCGTGGCCGTGGACGTGTACCGTCGCCACCCGGTCGTACAGCACCCGGGCCCCCTGCCGCATCAGGTTGTTAATCGTCCGCGACACTACCTTCTCGTTCCCAGGTATCGGCGTCGCCGAAATAATCACTGTGTCGTCCGGCAGTATCTCTATCTGCCGATGCGCCTTGTTGGCGATGCGCACCAGCGCCGACGTCGGCTCCCCCTGGCTGCCCGTAGTCATGATCACTGCCTGGTTCCTAGGCAGCTCCAGCGCCCGTTGCACGTTCACAATCACGTCGGCTGGCGCCTTGATATACCCCATCTCAATAGCCATAGTCACATTGTCCTGCATGCTCCGCCCCGCGAACGCCACGTTGCGCCCGTGACGCGCCGCCGCATCAATCACCTGCTGTATCCTCGATATTAGCGACGCGAAAGACGCCACCAGCACCCGTCCCGGCGCCTCTCCTATCGCCCTGTCCAGGGAACGTCCCACCACCCTCTCCGATGGCGTGTACCCCTCCACTTCCGCGTACGTCGAGTCCGAAAGCAGTAGCGAGACCCCTTCGCTGCCGTAGCGGGCCAGCGTCGCCAGGTCCGTAGTCTTGCCGTCCACCGGCGTGTGGTCAATCTTAAAGTCTCCTGTGTGTATCACCACTCCCACCGGCGTGCGGATCGCCAGCCCCATAGCGTCAGGTATGCTGTGGCACACCCTGAAAAACTCCACCTCAAACGCCCCCAGCTTCACCGGCGAGTTGGGCTCCGCCACCTTCAGGTCCGTCGACTTGTGCAGCCTGTACTCCCGCAGTTTGACCGATATGAGACCGTGGGCCAGCCGTGGAGCATAGACAGGCACGTTTAGCTGAGGCAGCACGTACGGCAGCGCCCCCGTGTGGTCCTCGTGCCCGTGGGTGATCAGGATAGCCCTGACCTTGTCTTTGCGCTCCACCAGGTACGATATATCCGGCAGCACCAGGTCCACGCCTGGCATGTCCTCTTCCGGAAACTGGACCCCGCAGTCCACGACGATGATATCGTCGCCATGCTCCAGGGCCATCATGTTCTTGCCAATCTCCCCCAGTCCGCCCAGGGGTATTACGCGAAGCGCCCGATCAGTCAATGCAGTCAATATATAAGCCTAAGAAAATAGATTGAGTTGCTTAGAAGATTGTTCTTCAGTCTTGGCGGCGGGCTTTGCCGTCTCCTTAGCCGCCTCTTTTAGCAGCCCTGGAACGGCTTTGAAGTCCTCTTCGATCACCGATTTCAAGCTGACGTTATGCAGCGCCGCCGCGGGGTGGTAAAGCGGGTACACCATCACGTCATCCACCCTCTTGGGCTTCCCGTGGACCTTCGTAATCGTCTGCCCGGGCATATACCGGCCCATCGAATGCCGCCCCAAAGTGACCACCACCTTCGGCTTGATAAGCTCCAACTGCTTGTCCAAATACTTCTTGCAGGCCTGTATCTCCCCCGGCAACGGGTCCCGATTGCCTGGAGGACGGCACTTCACCACGTTAGTGATAAAAACGTCTTCCCTCTTCATTCCCACGGAATCCAATAGCTCGCTAAGAAACTTCCCCGCAGGACCCACAAAGGGCCTTCCCTGCCTGTCCTCGTGAAACCCCGGCCCCTCTCCAATAAACATAACCGATGCGTTGCCAGCCCCCTCCCCCGGGACAGCAAGCGTCCTCTGTTTGCTCAAAATACAGTCCGTGCAGACCGACACCCGACTGGCCACTTCTGCAAGATTATTCATGGCTATCTCTCCATGAATCCATCATAGCAAGCCTTCCAATGAAAGTCCCACCCCCACTTGAAACGCTCGAGTCATAGATACGCAATCCTTCCAGGAGAATTGGGACGTGGGGGTCTCCGTCTGGTTCTCCCCCTTTTGCCTGGAAGGCGAAGGGGGAGTTAGAGGGGGTTGTGGTTTTAATTAATTCCTTCCCCTTCCAGCAGGCTGTACTCAGTCCCGATGCAGTCGGGAAAGGGGATAAAGGGGATGGTATCCCGATTAGAAACAAGGATGGCTCGTGCAATACCAGGACAAGAAATATTAAACGTTACTTTGCTGGCTTACAGCGGCTATTGGACAAACATACCCCTAGCCATCATCCACGCCATGCGCCTTCAAATAGCTAATCGCATCCTTAACAGTAGCTATCTTCTCCGCCTCTTCGTCTGAAATCTCTATCTTCACATCGCCGGAAGAGAACTCTTCTTCAAAGGCCATTATCAACTCCACCAGGTCCAGGGAGTCCGCGCTCAAATCATCCACAAAGGAAGCCTCCGGCACAACCTTCTCCTTCTCCACTCCCAGCCTGTCGGCCACAATAACCTGGACCCTCTCCTGCACTGTCGCCATTTTACCTCTCCCTCTTATTGGTCGCTTCGAGTTCCTGAGCGCTGTGCTGCCCCGCCAGCGATCCCAGCACTCCGTTAACAAACCGTGGCGAGCTCTCGCTCCCAAAGGTCTTTGCCAGCTCTACCGCTTCGTTAATCACCACCTTTGGTGGCGTGGCCTTGTGAAAAATCATCTCAAAGATTGCCATTCGCAGTATGTTCCGGTCAACTACCGGTATCTGCTCCACCGGCCAGGCGGGCGCGAACTTAGCTATTAACCCATCTATCTCTTGGGAATGCTCCACCGTTCCCTTCACCAATTCCATCGCGAAGGCTGTGCCCTCAGTGTTAATCTCCTCATCCTGCACTAAGCGGCTCCCCGCTTCCATCGCTGAATGTCCTGAAGCGTCGCTTTCGTATAAGGCCTTCAGGGCTACAGCCCGGGCCGTGCGTCTCGAAAATGGCGCTTTCGTTCGTTGCATATTAGTGTCTTAAGGCTTCCAGGTAAAGTGCTATTCCGCGCCGCTTGTCGCCAGTTTCTGCGCCGACGCCATATCCCCCACATTGGCCACTACCGCCTCACGATTTATCCGCTTCACCAGCCCTGACAGCACCCGGCCCGGCCCAAACTCCACAAAGGTGCAGACCCCCATCTCCATCATCCTCCCCACCGATCGTTTCCATTGCACGCAATGACACAGCTGGTGCTCTAACTCCCGTCTCACCTCCTCTGCGGAGGTAAGCTCCCGCCCCGTAATGTTAGCGACTATAGGCACCTTGGGGTCTTGAAATTTCATGCTGGCTATAGCCCGGCGCAGTCCCTCCTGCGCCGGCGCCATCAGCTGCGAATGGAACGCCCCCGCCACCGCCAGCGGTATCGCCTTCCGCGCGCCCCGCGCCGTGGCTAGGGCCACCGCCTTCTCTATCCCTTCCTTGTCCCCGCTGATGACCACCTGCTCTTCCGAATTGATATTCGCTATCTCCACTCCGGCCTCGCGGCACACCTCCGCCAGCTTCCCTTCCTCCATGCCGATGATCGCCGCCATGCTGCCCTTCTGCTTATCCGCTGCCTCTTGCATCAGGCGGCCCCGCTCCCAGACCAGCTTCAGCGCATCCTTTATATCCACAACACCCGCCGCCACCAGCGACGTGTATTCCCCCAGGCTATGTCCCGCCACCGCCATAGGCTGCATCTTATTGCCGTTCCGGCACTCCTCAAAGGCCGCCAGCGCCGCCAGGCTCGTTATCATAATCGCCGGTTGCGAATACGCTGTCTTCTCCAGTTCCTCCGCCGGCCCTTCGAACATGAGCTTACTCAATGGGAAGCCCAGAGACGCGTCTGCCATTTCTAACACTTCCCTGGCTCGCTTGGAGCACTTGTAGAGGTCCTGTCCCATCCCTACCGCCTGTGAACCCTGACCGGGAAAAAGATAAGCCGCCTTAACGTTGGCTTCTGTATCCACTAAGGCCCTCCTTGATTGGCCTGAGAGAATGCGCGACAAGCCCAAACATGGAAACTGGCCTCATAGGCCAGTTTATTCTCCCTCTATGGCGGTCCCCACTTTAAGTATCTGCCGGCCCTTATAGTATCCGCAGTGCATGCAGACCCTGTGAGGCCGCTTGGAGCCGTGGCACTGGGAGCAGATAGATACGTGCTGCGCCTCAAGACGGTAGGCTGTAAACTTCCTCCGGCTGAAGGCTCGAGTTAATTTCTTTGTTGGCAGAGGGGCCATTAGAACTCTTCTCCTGAGCGTGTTAGTAAATCCGCCAGCCTGTTCAACACAGGATTAGTGGAACGGGCTTCGCAGTCGCAGGGCTGCGTGTTCCTATTGCCGCCGCAGACAGAGCATATACCTTTGCAGTCATCCCTGCAAAGTGACTTCATCGGCGCGTTCAGTATAAAAGCCTGACGTACAACCTCCTCCAAGTCCAGCACGTGGTCGTCGCCAATAGTGAACTCAGGCTCCTCCCCCTCTCCCGTAGGTTCGGGGCGCATGTATTGCGGTATCTTTAGCTGGAACATCTCGTCGATAAACGCTGTGACGGGCTGCCTCAACGACGTCAGGCAGCGGCTGCACACTCCGCCGACCTCCGCCTCCAGCCTGCCCCTGACCCAGATGCTCCTGTTTAAGCGGGTCAGGCTCAAGTGTCCTTTCACCCGCTCTTTCTCGCCCGATTCCATGACTACTCCGGTATCCACCTCGTAGTCGCGGACTGAGCCCATCGGCTCCTTGAGAAATTGTCCAATATCGTAACGCACTATCACTCCTGCAAGCCAAAACGACGAAAATTATATTTGAATGCCCTTCTGACTGTCAAGTTTCGTCGCAGTTTGGCGGGCTTCTTTGCGCTCTTGCTCTGCCAAATTCCGCGAGGCCTATGTTCGCAGCTTATCTTCCGTCGCTTCCCCTAGATACTTGACTATCTCTTGCGTCGAGGCGCCGGGGCCGAATATCGCCCGTACGCCCATCGCCTTCAGCGCTTCGTGGTCTTCTTTAGGTATTATACCACCCACCACCACCAAAACATCCCCCATCTCCTTCTCTTTGAGCCCGCTCATAATCTCCGGAAATATCTCGAGGTGCGCCCCCGATAGTATGCTCAGCCCCACCACGTCCACATCCTCCTGCGACGCCGTCTCCACAATCATCTGCGGCGTCTGCCGTATCCCCGTGTAGATAACCTCCATACCCGCGTCCCGCAGCGCCCTCGCAATGACCTTGGCCCCCCGGTCGTGCCCGTCCAGGCCTGGCTTGGCCACCAGCACACGTATTTTCCTCTGCTGCTCTGTCATATTCTCCGCTCTCAGCCAGTAGATATTAGTCGACCGATTGTACCAGTTCCGTCAGCACGCCAAACGTTGACCTCGGATGCAGAAACGCTATCATGCCAGACAGGCCCTCCCTCGGCGCCTTGTCGATGACTTCCACCCCCTGTCCCTTCACCGACTCCAGCCCCTTCGACACATCCTCCACGTTGAACGCCAGGTGATGCAGCCCTTCGCCTCGCCTCTCGATGAATTTCCCCACTGTCGTTTCCGCGCTCAACGGTTCCAGCAGCTCCAATCGAGTTTGCCCCACCGCCAGCAGCGTCGCCTTCACCCCCTGGTCTATTAGCACCTTCACCGGCGACGGCTTTATACCAAAAGTCTTCTCGAAAAACTTCATCGCCGCCCCAATATCCCTCACCGCCACCCCCACATGGTCAATATGTTGCACACTGCACGAGCTGTTCACGCTTGTCCTCTGTGCTTTATTCGCTTGCGGGCGTTATTCAATCGGTTGGTTACCAAGCCTCCCTGGCCCATCTAGTCCTCTCCCCCCTTGAGGCCTGTCCTGAGCCTGGCCGAAGGGGGGGTCGGGGATGAGTGGAGGGTACAGCGTGCCAGCCACCGACTTTGAGCAAATAGTACCATCCTCGGCCTCTACTTATACTGCTCCAAAATCTGCCGCGCTATCACCAGCCTCTGTATCTCCGACGTCCCCTCATATATGCTCGTTACCCTCGAGTCCCTGAAATACCTCTCTACGTCGCTCTCCTTAAAGTACCCAATCCCCCCGTAAATCTGCACCGCCTTGGACGCCACCCGGAAGCACGCCTCCGACGCGTACAGCTTCGCCATCGATGCCTCCTGCAAATACGGCAGCCCCTGGTCCTTCAGCGTCGCCGCATGCAGCGTCATCGCCTGCGACGCGTAAATATCCGTCGCCATGTCCGCCAGCATGAACTGGATCGCCTGGTGCTCGCCTATCGGCTTCCCAAAAGTCTTCCTCTGCTGCGCATACCTTACCGCCGACTCGAACGCCCCCTGCGCTATCCCCACGCTCTGCGCCGCGATGATTATGCGGCTCGAGTCCAGTATCTCCATCGCGTACCGAAATCCCTTCCCCTCCTCGCCCAGCCTGTTCCCCACTGGCACCGGCGTATCCCGAAACGTCAGCTCCACCGTGTTCGACCCCCTCAGCCCCATCTTCCCCGACTGTTTGTGCGCCTCAAATCCCTCCAACCCCTTGTCCACTATGAATGCGCTCACGCCCTTGTGTCTCTGGCTCTTGTCCTGGGTCGCGAAGACCATCACCGCCTCGGCGATGTCCCCGTTCGTAATAAACATCTTGCTGCCGTTCAAAACATAGTGGTCGCCCTTCTTAACCGCCGTCGTTTGCATCGCCGCCGCGTCGGACCCCGACCCCGGCTCCGTCAGCGCCCACGCCAGTATCTTCTCCCCTTTGACCGCGCCCGGAATGTACTTAGCCTTCTGCTTGTCGTTGCCGAACTGCAGCACCGTCTCCATCGCCAGCGACCTGTGCGCCAGCAGGCTCACTGACGCTGCCGCATCCCCCCGGCTCACCTCCTCGATAACCTGCACCATCTGACGGTGCGTCCCCGGCGTGCCCCCATACCTGGCGTCCACCCCAATCCCCGCTAGCCCTAAACCCGTCATCCCCTTCCACACCTCCCAGTCGAACTCCTCCGCCTCATCCGTCGCCCTAGAGCGGGGCTTCACCTCCCGCTCAACAAACTCCCGCACCGCCGCCTGCAACATCTTCTCTTCTTCTGTTAGCAGGAAATTCATGTTACTGTCTCGTTTTTCGAGTTGTTTTATATGAGGCTTTTTCTTCCTTCATGCTAGCCGAGTATTTAGTCTTGCTCTTGCTGGACGTAGGCACCCTGATATCCAATTCTCTTACCACTACATCTGAGACTTTCATCCAGTCTTCCACTGAGCCGTCGTTGCCCTGCTCTGCCTCGACCTCCAAAAGTAATTCCAGCGCCTCTTTTCCGTTCTTCAGAGCCTCCTCTACTGTTTCGCCTTCTGTTATGCAATTAGGATGCCAAGGGAAAAAGCCTGATATCCACCATCAGGCTGAGAAAGAAGTATTACAGTTAGCCTTTTTGTCTTCATCACAAGACCTCTTCGGCCATGTTATCAAAATCTTCTCTGGTTAAACTTGCTGTCTTGAGTATCGAGTAAAATGTGCCAATAGAAACCTCTCTGCTTGACATTGGCACTGCAATATTTCGGTATGCCCCTGCTTTCGTAAGGATAGCATGTCTGCCACGCTGGCGAGTCTGTCGCCATCCTAGGTGTTCCAAAACAAGGTTTAACTCTCTAGGTTGATAGCGTTTGGGCATTCGGAGAAGCTTACACCCCCGCCATCTCCCTCTGCTCCCCAAACACCTTCCTTAACACGTCGCATATCTCCCCCAGCGTGCACCGCACCTCCACCGCCTCCAGTATCGACGCCACCGAATTCTCCTCCCCTCGCGCCGCCTCCTCCAGCCTCCCCAGCGCCTTCTTCGACACGCCTGCATCCCGCCCCCTGCGGAACCTTTGCAGCCGCTCCATTTGCCGCTTCGCCGCTGCCTGGTCTATCCGCAGCAGACCTTTAATCGGTGGCTCCTCAGTCACATACTTGTTCATCCCAACAATTATCCGTCGACCTTGCTCCACCTCCCTCTGGTGCCGGTACGCAGACTCCCCTATCTCCCGCATCTGAAACCCCCGCTCCAGCGCCGACACCGCGCCCCCCATCTGGTCGATTTGCTCGATATACTTCCATGCCGCCTTCTCCAGCCTGCCCGTCAGGTCCTCTATGAAATACGATCCCCCAAGCGGGTCCACCACGTCGGCCACCCCGCTCTCGTTGGCCAGTATCTGCTGTGTCCTCAGCGACAGTTGCGCCGACTCCTCCGTCGGCAGCGCCAGCGCCTCGTCCTTAGAGTTCACATGCAGCGACTGCGTCCCTCCCAGGACCGCCGCCAGCGCCTGCACCGTCGTTCGCACCACGTTGTTGTCCGGCTGCTGCGCCGTCAGCGTCACCCCCGCCGTTTGTGTATGAAATCTTAGCATCATCGACCGCGGGTTCTGCGCCCCAAACCGTTCCTTCATTATCTTCGACCACATCCGCCGCGCCGCCCTGAACTTCGCCACCTCCTCGAACAGGTTGTTATGCGACACGAAGAAGAACGATAGCTGGGGCGCGAACTCGTCCACCTTCAGCCCAGACTTCACCGCCGCCTCCACATATGCGATGGCGTTGGCAAAGGTGAACGCTAGCTCCTGCACCGCCGTCGCCCCCGCCTCCCGCATGTGGTACCCACTGATGCTGATGGCGTTCCACCTGGGCACTTGTGCCGAGCAGTACTTGAACACGTCCACCACCAACCGCATAGACGGCCGAGGCGGGTACGCATAAGTCCCTCTCGCGATGTACTCCTTCAGAATGTCGTTCTGCAGGGTCCCGCTGATCTTATCCAACCCCACGCCCCGCTGCCGCGCCACAGCCATATACAGGCACAGCAGCACCGACGCCGTGGCGTTGATGGTCATGGACGTACTGACCTCCTCGAGCGGGATGTCCTTCAGCAGCGTGTCCATGTCGTCGATGTGGCAAATCGGCACCCCCACCTTCCCCACCTCACCCTTGGCTAGCGGGTGGTCCGAGTCGTAGCCAATCTGCGTCGGCAAATCGAAGGCCACGCTCAGCCCCGTCTGCCCCTGCTCCAACAAGTACCTGTACCGTCGATTGCTCTCCTCCGCCGACGCATACCCCGAATACTGCCGCATCGTCCACACCCGCCCTCGATACATGTTCGGCTGCACCCCGCGAGTGTACGGGTACTCCCCCGGATACCCCAGTTCCCGCCCGTACTCAAACCCGGCGTGATCCAAGTCCTCTGGCGCGTACGCCGCCTCCACCTCCAACCCCGACTCCGTCTCGAACCTCTCCTGACGCTCCGCAAACCGTCTCACCGACGGTTCCAGCGTCTTCTCCTTCCACTCCTTCTTGCTCTTACTAGCCACGTTCACTCCTCAATCTTCGGCTGCTTATATTAAACACTCAAAGGTTAGCCCGCCTGACAGTTAAGTCAGGCACCCGTCCAAAATCCCGCAGGTCCAGTGTAAGTACATCATATCCGTATGTCAGCGCCGTGGCAGCAATCATTAAGTCTCTATCACCTATTAGACCTCCGGCCGCGGCCATTCGATCCCAAAGTGCTGCATGAGTCCTTGCTACCTGTAAATCAAATGGCACTACGGTGACCAGTGACAGCGTCTGTTCCACAAAATTTTGCCTTCTCATGCGCCGTTCCTCTGAATCTGCCCTATGGACACCTATGAGCAGTTCCGCCGCCGTCATCGAAGCCAGGTATGATTCCTCGTCGCCTAACGACTCAATAAACCCCTCCAGCGGCTCACCGCTACGCTCCAGGCTGATAAAAACGCTGGAGTCAATCAGGACGGCCACGATGGCGGCTCCGATTTGGACTGCCTCTTCTGTATCTCCCTCAAGTCCTTGGCAAAGTCCTCATCGGGCCATGGTACTTTCTTCAGGCTGCCCATAAGCTCACGAAATGTAACTGATTTGGGCGGCGTTGCCGGGCCTATGGTCGCAATAGGCATACCGTTGCGCGTTACTGTATAACGCTCTCCTTTGTACTTCACCTTATTCAATATCTCAGACAGCTCTCTCGCCAATTCTGTTGCCGTTATCGTCTTTTCCATTCGACACCATCGCAATTAATGTGTTTTAGATGCTCCTTGGTGGTTCCATCATAGTCTCCGAGTTATGAATCTCTTCAAGGTCCTTCCAAAAGTCTTCGTCTGGCTTGGATATTGTATCCCACAGATCTACGAACTCTTTTACTGTTATTCCTTTCTTGGATTCTATCGGCCTTATGATTGCTACGGGTATCCCGTTGCGTAACACTGTAAACCTCTCACCTCTCTTAACCCTATCTAGAATTCTTGATAGTCCCCTGGCCAACTTAGTAGCCGTTATTACCTCTGCCATAGCCACACCATAAAGTCTGATTATCATATTTTACACAACTCACCGCCCAAAAGCCATCCTAACTCTCCTCCAAACCCGCTCCCCACCTTCGTTGCCCTCCCCCTCCGACGCCTGTACAATTGACGTACCATGACAACAGAACGTTTGGTCTCAGGCAAGGCCCACGACGAAGACCAGGGTATAGACCTCTCCCTCCGGCCCCGCTCCCTCAAAGACTTCGTCGGCCAGGACAAGATTAAAGACAACCTCTCCATCGCCATCCAGGCCGCCCAGCTTCGCAAGGAGCCCCTCGACCACATCCTCCTCTACGGCCCCCCCGGCCTCGGCAAGACCACCCTCGGCCACATCATCGCCCGCGAGATGGGCGTCAACATCCGCGTCACCTCCGGCCCCGCCATCGAGCGCGCCGGCGACATGGCCGCCATCCTCACCTCCCTCAAAAACGGCGACCTCTTGTTCATCGACGAGGTCCACCGCCTCAGCCGCCCCGTCGAGGAGGTCCTCTACCCCGCCATGGAGGACTTCTTCCTCTCCTGGGTCATGGGCAAAGGTATGGGCGCCCGCAGCGTGAACCTCAAGGTGAACCCCTTCACCCTCATCGGCGCCACCACACGATACGCCATGCTCTCCGCGCCCCTTCGAGACCGCTTCGGCTCCATCTACCGACTCGAGTTCTACAACCTCCCCGCTATGGAGTCCATCGTCCGGCGCTCCGCTACCATCCTTAACGTCGACCTCGACGCCGGCGCCGCCCGCGAAATCGCCGCCCGTTCCCGCGGCACCCCTCGAGTCGCCAACCGCCTCCTCAAGCGCGCCCGCGACTATGCCTTGGTTCTTAGCGACGGCAAGGTCACTAAAAAAGTCGCCCTGGAAGCTCTCGCCAAGCTGGAGGTCGACCCCCTCGGCCTCGACGATATCGATCATCGTCTCCTCCGCAGCATCATCGAAAAGTTCTCCGGCGGCCCCGTCGGCCTCGACACCCTCGCCGCCTCCATCAGCGAGGAGGCCGACACCATCATGGACGTCTACGAGCCTTTTCTATTGCAGCTCGGCTTCCTGGACCGCACCCCGCGAGGCCGCACCGCCACCCCCCGCGCCTACCAGCACCTCCGGATTCCTCCCCCCAACAAAGAAAAAGACTCCCCCCAGGCCAAGCTTATCTAGCGCTTCGAACACTGTGTCCTCTTCTTTTTACTTTCTCCCCCTTGATGGGGGAGAACAGAAGAGAGGGTGAAACCCTAGCACTACGCTCCGTCCGCCAGACTATGTAACTTTCCTTAACAGCTCTTGTGTCTCTCAGTAAGGGTATAGCCCACTACCCAAATTACCCTTAAAATCTCTCCAACGCCCCCAGGGGAGGAAAAATGATCTACGAACTCAGAATTTATTACGCCATGCCCGGCAAAATGCCCGCCCTCATCGACCGCTTCGAAAAACACACCGAAGCCCTCTTTAAAGAACTCAGCATGGAATGCGTCGGCTACTGGACCGAGGCCGTTGGCGACAGCTCCAAGTTCTACTACATGATGCGATTCAAAGACCAGGCCGACATGGAGAAAAAGTGGCAGTCCTTCCGCGACTGCGGCAAGTGGCCCGCCATCGCCGCCGCCACCGAAAAAGACGGCCCCCTCATCTCCAAAGCCGTCAACACCGTCCTCCGCCCCACCCGCTACTCCGCCATGAAGTGACCTCAGCACGTCACCCTGAACGTGAAACAGACTTTAACGCCTCGGCTAGCCCCTTTGTCTTTTGCCCCCTGAACGCCTGGTGCTAATTGAGGTTCGATAAGCATGAAGGGATCAACTGCTTCCAAGAAAATTCCTTCCCCCTTGATGGGGGAAGGCGTAGGATGAGGGTGAAACACTGTGGACTCGATACTTTATCAATGCCACCTTCCATCACTCTTCCATCACTCTTCCATCACTCTTCCATCTCTAAAGCGTACCGGGATAACTAGCACTAGCCATCTTCAGAGGGAAGACTAAAATGGGGTGCCCTCCGTTCTCATTTAGATAGCAATTGGCCCTATCTGCTTAAGGTCGTCCTTTTATAGTCAGAAAGAAGGTCAACCATGGAAGCCTTCAAGACAGTCCGTACCATCCTCGCCGTCCGCGACTACCAGGAGAGACCCCTGCCCCCCGACCTCCTCCGCCGCATCCTCGAGGCCGGGCGCCTCACCGGCAGCAGCATGAACGGCCAGCCATGGCACTTCATCGTCGTCAACGACCGTGACACCCTCCACCGCCTCGCTGGTACGACGCCTTCCAGGTCCTACGTCGCCCAGGCCCCCATAGCCATCGTCGTAGCCATCGAAAAGTCCCCCTACTCCGTCTCCGACGCCAGCCGCGCCATCCAGTCCATGGTTCTCACCGCCTGGTCCGAGGGCGTAGGCTCCAACTGGGTTGGCTTCTTGAGGTCTCTCGACCAGGTCAACGCGCTTCTAGGCATACCCAAAGAACTCGATGTGATAGCTGTCATACCCCTCGGTTATCCCAAGAAAACCCTTGGCCGAGGCAAAAAACAGCGCAAACCCCTCTCTCAAATAGCCCACCGAGGCCGCTTCGGCCAGCCCTTTGAATAACTCCAGGCGTACGATGATTCTCTCCTACCACCCTTTATCATCGACGTTACATGCCCTCCCCAGCACCTTTGGTGGTCTCCACCCTAGTGGCGCCTCGCCATGAGCCTGGAAAATTAGACATGCCTAGGGAAAAGGTGTCTGCATATGGAAGCATCCCACCCAGTTAAAGTTCTAATAGTTAATCACGAGCCTCTAGTTTGGGACCTGTTCAGGGCCATCTTTTTTGAGCGTGACTGGCAGCTCTTCTTCGCCGCCGATAGCAAAGACGCCCTCGAGATGGCCTGGAACCACCAGCCCCCTCTAGTCTTTATCGACGTCACCGTTCCTGACGGACTGGCATGGATCGCCATTGACCGCATTAAACACCATCAGCGCACCTCTCACGCCAAGGTCGTAGTCCTCATGTCCATCGAGCAGGAATTACAGAAAACTAAAGTCCAAAGGCTAGACGTCGACGCCCTGATGTTCAAACCCTTTAACCTACGTCAGGTCCGCGAGTTGTCCGAGTCCCTTCTCCAGAAGGATGGAATGCCAGGCTCCCCCATCGCTTCCCTGCGATAGGCCATCTGCTGCTAAGCCTCGTTGAGCAGCAGCCACTCCTCACCCCCCATCGCCTCCGCCAGCGCCCAGTCCCCCGGCGTGTCCACGCTAAAAACCGATCGTAGCCCTGGGTCTCGCGCCTCGCACTCCCCCTCCTCCACCCACTTCACCCTCACCCCACCCAGCACATCCCGCAACCCCTTCCCCTCCGACACCATCCCCTCCGCCACCCCCAAACATCCCCTCGACCACACCGCATGCAGCACCTGTGCCCGCCCATGCACCACCGGCACCACCGCATCCCACGGACCTCTTCTTGGCCCCTTGCCGCCACGTAGGGGCGAGGTCACTTCACCCTTCGGTTCTTCTTTCCTCTCCCTTGATGGGAGAGGATTTAAGGTGAGGGTGAAACCCTGCTGACCAGAAACCATTGCCACATCCACAAGCCACTGGAGTAATCTCTGATCCAAAAACGGCATATCGCACCCAACCACCAGCGCCCATTGTCCCTTCACCGCCCTCAACCCCGATACCAACCCCCCCAGCGGCCCCCCGTGCGGCTCCTCATCCTCTACAATCCTAACCTCATACCCCTTCAAATCCGGCAACCGCTGCCCCACCGCCCTCACCACCAGCACCTCCTCCGCCACCGACGACACCGCCTCCACTACCCGCGACAGCATCGTCCTCCCACCCACCAGCAGCGACGCCTTCTCCACCCCCATCCTGGAACTCCTACCCCCCGCCAAAACAATCGCGCTCACCTTCACCGGCGGTCCTTTGAGCGAAGGGCCGATCGCCCTGAGCCTGTCGAAGGGTCGGCCCGAAGCGAAGCATCCGGCCTTCGCCTCCCCACCATCACGGCCGCCGCCACCATCACCAGCGCCGACGGCGCGTAAAACATCCCCACCGGCGCCAACGACACCGCACAAAACGCCAACATCACCCCCACCGTCACCCACAGCGCCCCCCGACTCCGCCTCCACCACCCCACCGCCGATCCCACCGCCACCACAACCACCGGCCCCACCAACAGCCCTACCACCCACCACCCATTCTCCTCCACAATCGTCGCCGACGTGCTTTTCACTTCCATCACACCTTCTGCTGTCACCACCACCTCCTCCTCCGAATACATCGGCGCCACCAGCAGCGCCATAAACGCAGCTATGGCAAGAAGGTTAGCAATTAGTAATAAGATTTTCGCAATCATTACTAAGACCTCTACGAGAGAAAGCCTGCATTCTATGAAAAATCCCGTTGACTACATGGCATTCTATATTCCTTTAATGAAATCAAAAAATGAACCGTATAATATACTATCCGCCAAAAATTTCAGAGGTTTTACATGAAAATTGAGATTAGTTTAGAGAAGCAAGAACTTCGAGGAACCCAAGCTGTCTCCTTTGAAGTCAGAGACTCTTCCGGAAGCAACATTGGTACTTTGATAGTGGGCAAAGCTGGCATTAGATGGCAAGAACCGAGGGCGAGCATTAACGCAAGGACTAAATCCTGGAATCAAGTGGCCGATTGGCTTCGTGAAGGTCGGGTAGTTCGTAAATAGTAGGGCTTTGTCGTCCTTTTCGTTCAAGGCTACAATACCCCCATGACCCCCATCACCACCCATAACCCCATCTGCCCCACAAACTACCCCATTCAATCGGGGCAAGCCGACGTGTCGGCTCTCGCCACCACCCTGGGCCTCCTCCCCGCGCCCTCCGACCCCCTCTCCTCCCTCTCCCCCACCCTCCAACCCCTCGTCTCCGCCGCCCTCGACGGCCACCTCCCCGACGACACTACCGCCCAAACCCTCACCCACTCCACCCCCCAAGACCTCCCCGCTCTCTGCCGCACCGCCGCCATCCTCCGAGACCAAGGCCACGGCAACACCGTCACCTTCTCCCCTAAAGTCTTCATCCCCCTTACCCAGCTCTGCCGAGACTTCTGCGGCTACTGCACCTTCCGACAGTCTCCCTCCCAAACGGACCGCCTCTACATGACCCCTGACCAGGCTGTGGAAGTTGCCTCCGCCGGCCAGCGCCTCGGCTGCACCGAAGCCCTCTTCACCCTCGGCGAGCGCCCCGAGCAGCGGTACCCCCAGGCCAAGCAGTGGCTCGCCGGCCGCGGCTTCCGCACCACCCTGGACTACCTTGGACACGTGTCCACCCGCGTCCTGGACAAGACCACCCTCCTCCCCCATGCCAACCCCGGCACCATGTCCCGCCGCGAAATGTCCGGACTAAAACCCCTCAACACCTCCATGGGCGTCATGATGGAGGTCCTCAGCCCCAGACTCACCCTCCCGGGCATGCCCCACCACCGCGCCCCCTCCAAGTACCCCGCCGTCCGACTCAAGACCCTGGACATCGCCGGCCAGCTAAAAGTCCTCTTCACCACTGGCATCCTCATCGGCATCGGCGAGACCCGTCAGGAGCGCATCGACACCCTCCTCGCCATCCGCCACTCCCACCAGACCTACGGCCACGTCCAGGAGGTCATCATCCAGAACTTCCGCGCCAAGCCCGCCACCGACATGTCTTCCCACCCCGACGCCTCCACCCTGGACCTCCTATGGACCGTCGCCGTCGCCCGACTTATCCTTGGCCCCCACATGAGCATCCAGGTGCCGCCCAACCTCAGCGCCAGCGACTACCCCATCTACCTCCTCGCCGGCATCAACGACTGGGGCGGCGTCTCGCCCCTCACCATCGACTACGTCAACCCCGAGGCCCCCTGGCCAAGCCTCGCCGACCTCCACCGCCACACCGCCGCCCTGGGCTTTAACCTAAAACCTCGCCTTCCGGTGTATCCTAGATATATACTGGACGAGTCCGATTTTCTCCCTCAGCCTATCCGCGAGCGCGCCCTTTCTCTGGCCGACTCCGATGGCTATGTGAAAGGGGGTATCCAACGATATGTCCGCACCAACACCGCCTCCTCATCATCGCTATGAAAATGCCGAGGTGCCATCTAATTTCCTTTCCCCTCTTGGACGCCTGGTGGTAATTGAGAGCTTAGGGGTGAGACACAAGGACTGCCAAGCCACCAAGAAAATCCCTTCTCCCCTTGTGGGAGAAGGCGCAGGATGAGGGGTGAAACCCTATGGACACAATCCGCACATCAAAGCCGACAAACCAATTCCGCTCAGATCAACAAGGCGTGGACGATTCTGCCCGGGATTCGCTGAATCGACTCCTCTCCACCGTTCGTCCCGACGTCGCCCGCGCCCTCTCCACCGCCCTGGACGGCCACGATATCTCTGTCGACCAGGCCGTCGCCCTCCTTAACACCACCAGCCTCGAGCTCAACGCCACCATCACCGTCGCCGACGAGCTTCGACGCCGCGCCGTCGGCGATATCGTCACCTACGTCGTCAACCGAAACATCAACTTCACCAACGTCTGCATCAAACGCTGCGGCTTCTGCGCCTTCTCCCGCGACCACCGCACCGAGGAGGGCTACCTCCTTCCCACCGAAGAAATCGTCCGCCGCGCCCGCGAGGCCTGGGACCTGGGCGCCACCGAGGTCTGTGTCCAGGCCGGCCTCCCTCCCCAAATGGAGGGTGATCTCTATATCCGCCTCACCGAGGCCATCAAAGCCGACCTCCCCGACATCCACATCCACGGCTTCTCCCCCGAAGAAGTCCTCTACGGCTCCGTCCGCTCCAAATGCTCCATCGCCGACTACCTCAAGGCCCTCAAGGACGCCGGCGTCGGCTCCCTTCCAGGCACCTCCGCCGAAATCCTTGACCAGGACGTCCGCGACCGCATCGCCCCCGGCCGCATCAACGTCGCCCAGTGGACCGAGGTCATCACCACCGCCCACCAGCTCGGCATCCCCACCACCTCCACCATCATGTACGGCCACGTCGAAACCTCCGAGCACCAGGCCCGCCACATCGCCTACATCCGCGATATCCAGAAGGCCACCGGCGGCTTCACCGAGTTCGTCCCCCTCAGCTTCATCAACGCCGAGGCTCCCATGTTCTTCCGCAAGAAGGTCTCCGGCGTACGACCGGGCGCCACCGGCCTGGAAGTCCTCCGAATGCACGCCGTCTCCCGCATCATGCTCAACAACTGGATTCCCAACCTCCAGGTCTCCTGGGTCAAGGAAGGCCTCAAGGTCTCCCAGATGCTCCTCGCCGCCGGCGTCAACGACATGGGCGGCAGCCTGATAAACGAAAGCATCTCCACCGCCGCCGGCGCCCTCCACGGCCAGCTCGTCCGCCCCTCCGAGTTTCGACACGCCATCCGCGACGCAGGACGCATCCCCGCCGAGCGCCACACCACCTACAAGCTCAAACGCGTCTTCGATAACGGCGACGAGCCCCTGGACCCGTTAGACCTGGTGGAGGGCAACCTTGAAGAACGATTCGGCTCCTACAACAAGCTCGTCAAAATGTCCACCTTCCGATTCCACCACCCCAAAAAGACCGCAGACGCTACGGTTAAGCCTAGCACACCTTCTATTTCTTAAAATTTCTCCCCTCCTCATGAGGAACCGCCTGAATGCATATCTTTCTCTCAGGTTCTCCCTCTTCTCCTATTGCAATGGAGAAGAGGGAGCTAGAGGGTGATGAGGTGATCCTTATTTGTTCCTTCCCCTTCCAGCAGGCTGTACTCAGTCCCGATGCAGTCGGGAAAGGGGACTAAGGGGATGGTATCTCGATTAAACACAAGGCCTGCCTTCTCGAAAGACGTACCCGTGAATAGTCGAGGTATTTGAGCGGTATTGGATATGAGAAACTTCTTCTCCAACTTCAAAGCCTATCCCGCGCCTCTCCCCACCAAACTCCGCCTCGCCCTCCGCAACAACTGGCGCAAAATCAAGACCCGTCGCCCCTGCTGCGGCAACCTCGGCCAGCCCGGCTGTTGACGCCCCGCCCCCTCCTCCAGTCCGGAGGGCCACCCCCACATGCACACCTAGGCTGCCTTGTGTGCTGACTGTATACGCTCTTCCCAGCCCCCCTTCTTCTTTCCTCTCCCCTTGTGGGAAAGGACTATTGAACACCTTTTGAAATACTATTCGGAAAATGAGGGGTAAACCCTGGAAGTACAATACACTCAATAGAACCACGAATCCATTTCTCTTTTATCATAATCTCTCCCAACCCGCCCTCCCTGACTCGCCAAATCCGAAGTAGTCGCCCAGTTCCGCGCCCTCGGCATCAGACGCGGCGGCGTCCTACCCTTCCTCCACCTTCCCACCACCTCTTGCACCGAATGCGACCTCGCGCGCCAAAGCACAATTCACGCTGGATAGACATTTTCTGAGAGCCTCCGTCCCAATCCTTTCACATTTCAACCTTCGGCCACTTCCATGCGTATCGGACAACGAGTAAAAGAAGAGCAACTTCTACAATAGCGGCGAATACAAAGTAAAATACCCACGACTCTCCTATCGCATTCCCTATCGAAACAGCGACATACAGTGCAGCCACTATGATGTTCATCCAGCGATTCACTTTGGCTGGCATTGCCAGAGACAGGAACACCATCAGGCTAGGGAACGTCATTAACGCTAGTCCTCCCAACGCCCACCCTTGGGTAATCTCGAATTCCCAAACTATGCCTGCCAGGATGTCCTCTATGACCCCCGGTTTATAGAAGCTGATAACATCCACATACAGGTATACGAACATGAGGCTTGCCCACAATGCTGCCAGCTTCAGTTTCACGTTTACTCTGATGTCCTCTAGCTCCCTTGTGGCATTTTTATTTGCGCGCATCATTTACCTCCCTGGTTCCGAGCGAGGTTCGCCTCCGGCAGACTCAGGGGACGAATCTAATCGACCGCTATTGAGTCGACCCATCGGTTTAACCACACGCCTCGAATGGCTCTCGTTTATTATATTCTCTCCCGTCAAGGGAGAGAATATAAGCGCCTGCCCTGAGCGTAGCCGAATGGGTGAGGGTGAACACTAGCTCAACGATACTGTATCAATGCCGCCTATCATTGTTCTCAGACTTTGTAGGGGCAGGTCACAGACCTGCCCCCTTGTCCCCTCTGGAATCTCCTACCTACTCCTCTTCCCCAATCTCTCCAGCCTCGCCGGCCCGTTAATCTTCTTTATCTCCTCCGCGCTCTTCTCCAACCTCGGCTTCCTATCCCACTCCCTCCCCAGCTCGTCGTTCACTCGCACCATCAGGCGGCCAAGGCCCTCCGCCTCCATCTCCACCACATCCCCGTTCTGAATCGCCGCCAGGCCTCGATGGTTCGTCCCGCAAGCGATGATATCCCCCGGCTGCAGCGTCGTCATCCACGTCACCCACTCCACAATCCGAGGTATATCGTTCGCCATGTCGCTGGTCGAATAGTCCTGGTACAGCTTCCCGTTAATCCATGACTTCACCTGCAGCTTCATCGGATTCTTTATCTCGTCCGACGTCGTTATCGCCGGCCCCATGGGCCCAAAGGTGTCCCACGTCTTCCCCCAGAAAAAGCTCCCGCTCCCCTCCGGCCTGAACCCTCGCGCCGATATGTCGAAAAAGTTCGTGTAGCCGAAGATGTACTCGTGCGCTTTCGACCTCTCTACCTTGCTCGCCTTCTTGCCGATGACTATCCCCAGCTCCGCCTCCTGCTCAAAAATCGTCGCGTCGGCGTCCGGCAGTATCACGGTGTCCCCGTTCCCGATGACGCAGCTCGCCGACTTGTGGAACGCGTTAATCTCCGCCGCCTTCTCTCGAGTCCCGTTCTCCATATAGTTCACCGCCATGGCGACAATCCGGGGCGGCTCCGGCAGCGGCGCTCGCAGCCTCACCCCGCTTACCACCACCCCTTGCGACTTGCTCGCCGCCGCCTCTATCAACCGCCGGTGCCTCGGAAAGTCCCCAATCACCTGCCTTATCAGGTCCTGCGGCGACGTGTGTACTACCCCCCTCACCGCCTCGCTCACGTCCACAATCCTGTCTCCCTTAATCACACCCAGCTTGTAATCGTCAAAAAATGCCAGCTTCATAACAAACCCCTTTCCTCTGCCTCAAAATTCGGCCGACTTTATCCGTTCCCCACTTATGCGCCCATTATTACCAAGACCGTCATAATAATCCAGCGAGGCTGCGACGGCGTGATAGGAACAGCCGTAGGGACGGGTCTAAGACCAACCTCCTTACCCTGTCCTCTCTATCCTCCCAGTGACAACTTCCTCTTGCCTTAAGCGCCTCCAATCCCCTACCCTTTACCGCATGTGCACTCACCTATACCCAGCGGCCTTCTGTCATCCCATCCGTATGGCAGTCCATAACCTGCCTTGGGTCGGTTGCTATTCGTTTGTATATTCGTTTGTCAAATAAAAAAGATGTTAAGAGATATTGCCACAAAACGACTCCCTGAAAACATACCTCTATGCCTAACCTCACATCTCCCTCCATCCTCGCCCTCGCCGGCGGCGTCGGCGGCGCCAAGCTCGCCCTCGGCCTCACTCGCGCCCTTCCTCCCGACCGCCTCACCATCGTCGTCAACACCGGCGACGACGATGAATTCCACGGCCTCCACGTCTCCCCCGACCTCGACACCGTCATGTACACCCTCGCCGGCCTCAACGACACCCATAGAGGCTGGGGACTCGTCAACGAGACATGGAACTCCCTGGCTATGCTCACTCTCTATAACGCCGACGACACCTGGTTCAACCTCGGCGACAAAGACTTCGCTACCCATATCCGGCGCACTCATCTTCTCCGCCAGGGCCACACCCTCTCCCGTATAACCGAAGACCTCTGCAAGCGTCTCGGAATCAAGCACGCCGTAGCCCCCATGACCGACCAGCCCGTCCGCACCCTGGTGGACACCAATGAAGGCCTTCTGCGCTTTCAAGAGTACTTCGTCAAGCGCCACTGCGAGCCCGCCGCCCGCGCCGTTCAATACAAAGGCGCAGCCAAAGCCCGCCCCTCTTCCACCTTCGACGCCGCCCTCAAGACGGCCGGGGTTCTGGTATTCTGCCCCTCCAACCCCTTCCTTAGCGTCGCGCCCATACTAGCCCTCAAAGGCGTCCGTAAACGCATTGAGGCCTTCCAGGCCCGTCCTGAGCAAGGTCGAAGGGGCAAGCGCATCGCCGTCAGCCCCATCGTCGCCGGCGCCGCCGTCAAAGGCCCCGCCGCCAAAATGATGGCCGAGCTGGGCATGCCGGTAAACTGTGTCGAGGTCGCCAAATGGTACCAAGGCCTCTGCGACATTTTTATCATCGACACCGCTGACAAGGCCCACGCCCCTGCCATACAATCTCTCGGCATGGAGCCCGCCGTCGCCAACACCATAATGAACACCCTCGACGACAAGGTCGCCTTGGCCCGTTTTGTGCTCCAGCTAGCCCATGTCGACTAGCCCCGCGCCCACCCCCCCCGCTCCAGTCATTATCATCCCCGTCAAACCTCTCGCCCAGGCCAAGTCCCGCCTCGCCCCTCACCTCGACCCCCAGCAGCGCCAGCGCCTCACCCTCAACCTCCTCCGCGAGTCCCTCCGCGCCTGCCAGGAGGCCGCCCTCGAGACCTGGGTCGTCGCCACCGACGACCCCGTCCGCCGCCTCGCCGCCGACCACGCCGCCCTCTGGAAAACCGACCCAGGCCCCGACCTTAACACCATCCTCCACCTCACCTTCCGCACCGCCTGGGACACCCACAAAGCTCCCCTCTTCCTCCCCGGTGACCTCCCCTACGTCAAAAAGCGCGACCTGGACATGCTCATCTCATCCTCCCCCCACCGAGACACCGCCGTCCTCGTCCCCGCCCAGCGCAGCGGCGGTACCAACGCTATCTTCCTCCCCCAGCCCATTGCCTTCCAGTTCATGATGGGCGAGTCCAGCTTCAGAAAGCACGTCGCCCAGGCCGCCTCTATCTTCCTTCCATTCACCATCAACTACTCCCTCGGCCTCACCCTTGACCTCGACACCTGGGAAGACGCCCAGGAATACGAAAGCCTCACCCCCGGCCTCATCTACCGCCTCACCGCCCCAGACGCCGCGCCATAAGTGTAGGCACTCCTACAAGGTCATAATCCCCATGGCGGCGCCGGCGATGACTGGAATAGTGAAGTTATCGTCCAGCGGCAGAGGTAATATCTCCACCACCGAGGCTACAGCGGCGCCGGCCAGAAGCGCCCATAGTGGTGAGGCCACGTCGGTAGACCAGAGGAGAAAGGAAAGAGCCATGCCGGTGGCCAATAGGGTCAGGGTGCCCACGGGAGACTTGCCGTTGAGCCGCCAGCCGGGAGCGCGGCGGCCAATGATAGCCGCCATCGGATCGCCAGCCGACAGGAATAGGAAAGCGGCCACGGCGAAGCCTCTGTCGAGGAACAGGAAGCAGAATAAGGCTGCTATGACCATATGGGTAGAGCCGGTGAATCGCCGGCTCTCAGCGTCTTTGAGAAGCGGCTTGAGGTAACGTAGCAGGAAGGTGTTGAGGGGTGGGATGAACATGCGCGCGGCTTCGACTATAAGGGAGAGCCCAGCCAGGACAGATAGGAGGACAATCATAGCCTCCTTGGACGCGAAGACGCCTATGATAGGTATAGAGCTGCCGGCGGTGAGATGGAACAGCCGGCGCCAGGGAGGCGGGTGTACCTGACGTGTCGGGGCAATGTCAGCCATGGCGAATATTATAAGGCAGGCCAGGCGCTATGCCTCGGCCTGCCTTATCGTAATCTCGAATCAAAAGCGAAGCCAGCGACTACTTCGGTAGCTTTGCCACAGCCTGGTTAATCTCGTCATAGTTAGGCTCTACGCCGGGGGATGGCGTGACCTGCTTGTAGCGCACGGTGCCGCTCTTGTCGATAACAAAGACGGCGCGCCGCGAAGCCGTATACCCCTCCAGCTTCGCGAAGTTGGGCAGAGAAACGCCAAACTGGTTTACCACTATTCGAGAGTAATCACTGAGAAGCGGAAAGTTGAGGTTGTTAGCCGTGGCCCAGCCCTTCTGGGCAAAGGGTGAATCCACGGAAATGCCTATAACCTGGGCGTTCATCGTGTTGAGCTTGCTCGCGCTGTCTCTAAGAGAGCAAGCCTCTTTGGTGCAGACGCCGGTAAACGCGCCCGGGAAGAATGCCAGAACAACGTTTTTGCCCTTGGCCAGGTCGCTGAATTTCTGAGGGGTGTTGCCGCTATCGGGCAGCGTAAAGTCCGGGACTTTTTGTCCAACGTCTACGGCCATGGAGTCCTCCTGTGTAAATGGCGAGAGTTAATAAGCCGGGAAATGCCTGTAATGGTATCAGGAATAGTGCCTGGTACAAAGTAGGGAACGCGGGAGGCTAGAAATCAATGATGATGACGTCGCCGCCGGCTTCCCACTTGAACTGCTCAAGCTTATCGCCCTTGGGCACGTCGAATACCAGCCACCCATTCAGTTCGTAGCCCTTTTCCAACTCCTGGGTGCCGCGAACAAAAGGGATGTATCGGTTCAGGCTGGGATGCTGGCCGCTGCCATCGAAAGGCTGCTTAACCTGGGCAGTGTTGACAGACTTAACTGAACCGGCACTGGCAAGGGTTATTTCGGCAGGCTGGCTGTCTATATCCATGAAGGCGACGTCGGCGGCGTGGTTCCCAATGCGGGCGTGAAAGACCAGAAGGTCATTGCCGGTGGAAGGCTTGATGACGTATGTGTTCTTGTCGTCTTCCTGGTAGACCACCTCAGGCACGGTGAACGATTCTACAGGCGTTACCTCCAGGATAGGTCCCTGGAAGGTTCGGCCCCAGGACGCGGAGCCTCCAAAGCAGGCGGCGGTGGGGCCTATCGCAGCCACAAGGATAACCAGGGTTATGAACGCTCGGTAAAACTTCATGTCTACTACTCGCTATGTTCCAGTTGTTGTGAGCGAGGGCATCTCGCGAAGGCGGTGGACCAGGTCGGGAAGGACGGAGAGCAATCGGTCCACTTCATCGTCTGTATTGTTGCGTCCAAGGGTAAGCCGCAGGCTGCCGCGGGCCAGGTCCGCGGACTGGCCCAGGGCCAGGAGAACGTGGGAGGGCTCCAGGGAGCCGGAGGAGCAGGCGCTGCCGCTGGAGGCGCAAATGCCCTTCATGTCCAGCCCAAGCAGAATAGGCTCGCCTTCAACATTCTCAAAGGAGAAGTTGACATTATTCGGCAGTCGTTGGATGGGATGGCCGTTGAGATACGCGTGAGGTATGGACGCTTGCATCCCCTGGATAATGCGGTCTCGCAGACGGGCGCAGTGGGCAGCGGTCTGCGGCCGCTCCTCTTCCGCCAGCTCCAGGGCATGGGCCGCGCCTACAATACCGGGGATGTTCTCCGTTCCGGAGCGCCGCTCCCGCTCCTGCCCGCCGCCCAGTTGCTGGGGCAGCCAGGGAGTGCCGCGTCGAATAAAAAGAATGCCTACGCCCTTAGGACCGTGGAACTTATGGGCGGAGAGACTCAGCAGGTCGACGCCCAGGCGCCTCACGTTGATGTCCAGCAGGCCGGGAGCCTGGACGGCATCGGTGTGGACTACCACCGTGCGCTCAAGCTGCTGGGCGCGCTCTTTCACAGCCCTGGCGATCTCAGGAATAGGCTGGATGGCGCCGATTTCATTGTTGGCCAGCATTACGCTCACAAGAATGGTACGACTGGTGATGGCGTCCTGGACTTTTTGTGGGCTGACCTGACCGTGCTTATCCACCGGTAGATAAGTGACCTCAAAGCCCTGGTTTTCAAGATACTGGCAGGTGTGGAGTATGGCGTGGTGTTCGATGACCGAGGTGATAATGTGATTCCCTGTATGCTTGAGCGCCTCCGCGACGCCTTTGAGGGCCGCGTTGTCAGACTCGGTGCCGCCGCTGGTGAACACAACCTCGTTGGAGCGGCAGCCCAGTACCCGCGCCACCTTCTCTCGAGACTCATCCAGCGCTTTTTTAGCTTCCTGGCCCACAGTGTGTATACTGGAAGGGTTGCCGAAGAGCGAGGTGAAGTAGGGGAGCATAGTCTCAGCTACACGGGGGTCCATGGGAGTGGTGCCCGCGTGGTCCATATAAATGATGTGATTAGGGACGGTCATTTTGTGTTTTGTGCGTCTTCGCGCTCCGCCAGGTATTGTAGCACAGGGGTGGCGCCTTCGCCGTGGGACGGCCTCATAGACGGAATTGAGAAATGTGCTTAGAGATACTCTATAGGAAACTTGTTAAGAAACCGTTTAGGCGGGCTGGGAGGGGCGGTTCTTAAGAGTGTGTAGAGCGTGCTCCTGGGTAATGTACCCACGGCACTGCTGGCCGTCGAAAACTAGCGCCATAGGGGAATTGCGGTTTTCAATCGCCTCCAGGGCGGAGAGAGCCGTGGACACGGGAGAGACCACGGGGTATCCGTGGAGCGGTCGCATGGCCTCCCCAACTCGGGTCGACGCCCACTTGTCTCTGGGTACCCGGTTCATGGCGCGGAAGGTTATGACCCCCAGGGATTCTTGCCCCTGTACCACCAGGTAGAGGTTATGCCTATTGTTCAGGATGTCGCTGGCCAGAGACTCCAGCGAGGCGTCGGATGGGACCACGCCAAAGGAGGGATTCATGATCTGCGCGGCGGACAGACCTTCCAGTTGCTGCCGTACTTTGAACTGGCGGTAGCTGGCGCTGGCGGCCATGGTAAGAAACCAGCCCATAGCGCTGATCCATATCCCCTGAAATTCCTCCATGAACAAAAGCATAGCTAGGCCCCCGGCAATCATCAGGAAACCCATGGCCTGGCCGGCCCGGGTAGCCATAAGGGTAGCCCGCCAGTAGCTGTTCGTCGCCGCCCAGATAATGGAGCGCAAAACGCGGCCGCCGTCCAGAGGAAATCCAGGGAGGAGGTTGAACGCGGCGAGAGAGAAGTTAATCCAGGCAAGCGTGAAGAAAAGGGCCCCAAGGTGGTCGCCGAAACGGTCGAAGGCGAAATATAGGCCGGCGAACAGGCCGCACAGGATCAGGCTGGAGAAAGGGCCTACGGCGGAAATGATGAACCCGCTGAACGGACGCTCAGCCTCGCGGGATATCTGGGAGACCCCGCCGAAGATGAACAGAGTAATGCCCTTTACCGGTATTCCCTTCCTGATAGCCAGGACGCTATGCGAAAGCTCATGGACAAGGACGGACGCGAAGAAAAGTACGCTGGACACAATACCCAGAGTCCACTGTTGCGCGGCGGACCATGCGGGATATAGGTCGCCGTACTGGCGGGACAGGACAAAGGTGACCAGACCTAGTATTAAGAACCAGCTATAACTTACACCCAGGGGTATGCCCAGCACGCGCCCCAGACTAATATTGGCGCCCATGCGCTAGCCTTTTGAAGTTTTTGCTTTGTCAGGCCCCAGGGTAGCGGAATAAGCTATAAGCTTATACACCAGCTTGGCCGCGGTGTAGGAGCAGGCGTTGGGGCCTTCCTCGGGGCTCAGCTCGGTGACGTCGAAGCCAACGATGCGCCGCTGCCTCGCGACATCCTTTAGCAGCCCGGTCATATGCGCCCAGGTCATACCGCCAGGCTCAGGCGTACCCACCGCCGACATAATGGAGGGGTCCAGGGAGTCCAGGTCCACGCTGACGTACACAGTAGGACTCAAATGTTTAAGAACGTCGTTGATCTTGGGCAGGCTGGGGGACTGGGCGTCCCAGAAAAAGGTGGCCGCGCCGCCCTTCTTGATGAAATCCCGCTCTTCCAGGCTGATGCTTCGTACGCCGACTTGCACCACGGGGCACATCTCGCGGACTCGACGCGCTGCAGTTGCGTGGCTGTAGGGCGTGTCCATGTAAGAGGCCCGCAGGTCGCCGTGGGCATCCAGGTATAAAACGGATAGGTCTTCGTATAGCGACGCCATGGCCCTGACAGCCCCTACAGTGACGGTATGCTCGCCGCCCAGAACGGCCACAATCTTACCCGTCGAGGCGTATTGTTGAACTACATGCTGGATCCGCTCCACCATCTGGGCTGGGCCGGCCATATGCGGTTCAAGAAATGGAGTGGTGTGTATGCCCAGGCTAGCCACATCCAAGTCTAGCTCCTGGTCATAGTCTTCTAGAGTCCCGGAAGCCTGGATTATCGCCATCGGGCCGTAGCGGGATCCGGTGCGATAGGAGGTAGTGCTGTCGTAGGGCACGGGCAGGACCACTGCGCGAGCTTTTCGGAGGTCTGACTGTTCGGGCGTGAGAGCTAGGAAGTTGAAGGGAACCCAGGAAATGTCAGGCGTGGAGGCCACCGGCGGTGCCTAGTTGTCCGCCGGGCCAGCCACCTGCTCCCGAACTCCTCGCGGGCGGGCCAGACTGGGGTCGTAATGCTCAAGGCCCCGGTCCACCTGCCAGGTCTTCATGTTCTGCAGGCGGAACTGTTCCTTGACCCTGTCCAAAGCTTTCTGAGAGTCGAAGGCCTTACATGAGAAGATATCTATATTCATGTAGCTGCGCTCTGGAAAGGTGTGAACGCTGATATGGCTCTCGGCAATAACCACAAAACCGGAAACACCGGAATCCTCGGGCTTGGGAGCGTCGTATTCTAATACAACGGGCCCGTAAATCTTATTCATGCCGAGGGTAGCCGGAAACTCCTCCAGGAACTTGTGAACAAAGTCCCTATCCCACATTCGCTGGGTATCGCCAGCGTAACCGTCAATAAGAAGGTGCACCCCCCTACTCCTTAGCTAGTAGTTGTTGGAAAGTTTAGCCCTAATATTGGCAAACACGAATATTTAGAATATCATTCTAGGCTGTCCTACACAATAGCTTTAATTTGCGCGCGGCAGTTGCTCTAGAGCGGAGATAAGTTTCCATGGCAACCATGGTAGAAGCCAGGAATTTGACCAAGTCCTACGGCAATTTCCTTGCTATAGAAAACGTAAACTTTGAAGTGAAGAAGGGTGAGATAGTGGGCTTCCTCGGCCCCAACGGCGCGGGGAAGACCACAACCATGCGTATTGTCACTGGCTTCCTGCCGCCCAGCAGCGGTTCGGCCCTGGTAGCCGGCTTCGACCTGGTGGACCAGTCCATTCAGGCGCGGTCTCACATCGGGTACCTGCCGGAGACCGTGCCCCTCTACACGGACATGACCGTAGAAGACTACCTGTCTTTTATGGGATCGATTCGAGGGATGAAACAGAAGACCATAAAGGCACGCGTCGACTACGTAATCGACGCGTGCCGCCTCGGCGATTACATGTACAGCCATATCGGCAAGCTGTCCAAAGGGTACCGGCAGAGGGTAGGCATCGCCCAGGCCGTGCTCCACGAACCGGACGTGCTGGTCCTGGACGAACCCACCATCGGCATCGACCCTATCCAGATTGTCGAGACGCGGCAGTTGATTCGGGACCTGGCGGGGAGCCACACGGTGATCCTGAGTACCCACATCCTGCCCGAAGTCAGTATGTTGTGCAACCGTGTGCTGATTATCAACCAGGGGCAAATTGTCGCGGAGGACACGCCTAGAGACCTGGCGGACAAGCTCCAGGGCGTGGAGCGTCTGGAGGTGGAGGTGGTAGGGCCCAAGGTGGAGGTCATGGAGGCGCTGCAGAAAATCAGAGGCGTCATTGACGTGACTTGCGTGACCGCAGGGAACACGGACCGTAATATATTTCGGATTCGCGCGCGGCGCGGGCTGGACCTGCGGCCTACGGCATCCAAGACAATTATCAGCAACGGATGGTCTCTTTTAAACCTTCAGCTTATGGGCATGAGCCTGGAAGAGATATTCCTCAAGCTCACTACGGAAGAGGCCTCTGTTTGAAAAATACCTGTACCATTGCCTGGAAGGAAATAAAAGGCTATTTCTCCAGCCCTATGGCGTATGTGGTGGCCCTGATCTTTGTGGCCCTGACAGGCTTCTTCTTCGTCCGCAGCGTGGACAGCGTTCTAACCGGCGCGAACTTTCCCGAGGCAAGCCTTAGGGACATGTTCAGGCAGATGTCCCTCTTCCTCATGCCCTGGCTGGCCCCTGTACTGACCATGCGTCTGCTGGCGGAAGAGCAGAAGATGGGCACCATAGAGCTGCTGCTAACATCGCCGGTCAAGGACTGGGAAGTCGTGCTGGGCAAGTTCATAGCTTCCATGGCCTTCTTCCTCGGGGCATTGGCGCTCACCCTCTGGTACGTGCTGATGCTGGTGTGGCGTGGGAACCCCGAGCCTGGCCCACTGCTGAGCGGATATCTTGGCGTAATTCTCTTTGGCGCCTCAGGCATAGCCATAGGCCTGCTGGCTTCCTCCCTGACCAGCAACCAGATTGTGGCGGCGGTGACGTCGCTAGGAATACTGGTGCTGCTGTCGTTCTTAGAACTGGCGGCGGACCAGGTCACCGGCATAGCCTCCACCATCGTGTCTCAAATAGGTATGACCACCCATTTCGATGATTTTGTGCGTGGCGTTATAGACACCGGGAACGTTGTCTACTACGTAAGTTTGATTGCCGTCTTCCTCTTCTTGACCGTCAGGTCCCTGGAGACGCGCCGATGGAGATGAAGTGAGCAACGATCCGCGCGTAGAACGAACGTCAGGGACAATGCTGGACGCTGTGAAAGGCCTGGGACAGGGCCTCGGGACCGTGGCTGCCACCGCAGGCCTCCTAAGCGTTCTCTGCATCGTCGTAGGCCTGGTAATAGTGGGCCTGGTCTCGGAATTGAAGACCCTCGGATATGTCATCCTGGGTATTGGAATCGTACTGTTGGCCACTGCGCTGGTCGTGTCCCGTAGGAATGTGGCCGGGACTATAGCTGCCAGGCAGGGAAGATACAGCACCAACGTCATTGTTATGACAGTGGCGTTCGTGGGTCTAATAGGCGTGCTGAACTTCGTGGCCTTCGACAACCCCTTCCGGTGGGAC
>Ga0194132_10001588_pt1 | contig 45758 bp, 45 predicted proteins | sample TA2KigOf80mmetaG_FD_148612 | JGI IMG/M metagenome (GOLD analysis project Ga0194132, IMG submission 148612) | Freshwater microbial communities from Lake Tanganyika, Tanzania - TA2015054 Kigoma Offshore 80m | ecosystem: Environmental > Aquatic > Freshwater > Lake | place: Tanzania: Lake... | reverse complement strand
AATTGTGTGGACAGGCTTACATTTGTTGCTTCTTTCAATAGTAGGGTCACCTTGCAAAGCAATAATCAAGTAGTCACAGACTTTTTTAGAGTCTCTAAACATCCTAACATAACCAGGATGTATCAAATCAAATGAACCAGCTATGATGCCTTTTTTCACTTTTTCAACTCTCTCAAAGATTTTGACAAGGCTGAGCCAACAACTTGATGCATGTCATAATATCTGTATTCAGCTAATCTTCCTCCAAAAATAACATTATCTAACTTGTATGACTCTTCGTGGTATTTTCTGTAAATCTCAGTGTTCTCATCATTATTGATCGGATAATACGGCACCTTATCACGAGACCAGTCGTCTGGGTACTCATATGTGACTACTGTCTTTTTTGTGCTTGATACACGATGAGGTTGAAAGTGTTTGTGCTCAATTATTCTCGTGTAAGGAATTTCTGGCTCTGTAAAGTTTACTGTTGCACAGCCCAGCAAATCGGGTTGTTCTAAAACTTTATTGTCGAACTTAAGAGATCGGTAAGATAGATCGCCATAGCAGTAATCAAAAAACTCATCAATCTTACCCGTGTAGACTATTTTTTTACCAAGCTTCTCAAAGTACGATCTGTTCTTAAAAAAATCTGTTGATAACTCTACATTAATACCATTGAGTAAATTATCAAATATTTCTGAGTAACCATTGGATGGCCATCCTTGAAATCTGTCAGAAAAATAGCAATCATCGTAATTTGTTCTAATAGGAATTCTTTTGATTATTGAAGCTGGTAGATTTTTAGGGTCAAGATTCCATTGCTTTTGTGTGTATCCTTTGATAAAAGTCTCGTAGATTTCTTGGCCCACTTGAGACAAAACCCATTCTTCTAAATTTTGTGGATTGTCGATTGGAACTTTAACTTGGCTTAACTTCTTTTCAACTTCAGCGGGTGTGCGGCATCCCCAAAGCTGATAGCATGTCATTAGATTGATTGGAAAAGAATAGAGCTTTTCTTTGTAGTGCACTCTAAGTCGGTGGTGATAAGTGTCAAACTTAGTAAATCGATTAATATAATTCCATATTCTTTCATCATTCGTGTGAAAGATATGACCGCCATATTTACTTACGTGAATGTCTTCAATTTTCTCAGAGTGAACATTTCCGCCAGTATGTTCTCTTTTGTCTATGACAAGACAATTCTTACCAGCATCAGTCATTTCTCTAGCAAAGATTGCGCCAAAGAGACCTGAGCCCACTATTACGTAATCATATTGCATGATAAATTATATTTTTCTTCGGCCGCTGTCAAAGTTAAATGGGCCACGCTGTGCGCCATTGATTGTATCAAAGATGTAGTTTCTAATCCAGTCATAACTGTAGTACTTTTGAATTACGCTTTCTTGGATGCTTTTGCACTCTGCGTATAGATGTTCATCATTCATAAGACGATTAAGATTTTCAACAAATTCTCTGGGTTCTAGTACAACACAGAGCGGATGAAGACCTTCACCATTTTCAAAAGGAAAGACAACATCCATTTCTTGCATCATCATAAGAGAGTCTCTTGATAGACCCTCGAAGAATCTTCCGCAAAGATGTCCTGTTCCATTTAGGTGCAAAAAGATCTTATAAGTGTTAAACTGATTTAAGAAAACTTCTTGCGATAAGCCGCTTTTAATGACTAAATGATTTTGCACTTCTGCTAAAAAGTCATTTCTATTGCACCACTCATCTGGTCTTTCGACTTGAAATCTATAGATGGGGGCACCTGACCAAAAACAACCGTTCACTCCTTGATTTCCTTTTACTCTATTCTCAAATAAAAACCAGGGATGCGGTCCACTGCCACCCATGTACGGGAATGGATTAACTCGTTTGTCATAGTCGTATAAAAATGTTCTTCTAAACTCTCGCTTAAAGACATGGTCGACTCTATGACCGCTATCATCAAGCCACTTAAGTCCTTTGCTGGTTCCTGGGGAATCATTGGGGTCAAATATGACAACTTTTTTAGGATTGACTTTATTGATTGTTGAGTAAACGGAGTCAATAAATTCTCTTCTGTGACTCATGTCTGTCTTAAACGATTGTGTAGTAGGTACCATACAATTAAGACGAGCATCAAGCCAGTTTCCTAAAGAGCTAATGCACCAGAAAAGTACAACTAAGTCATACTGGCTTTTTAAGTCTTCTTCCTTTGTAAGAACTTTTATGTTAAATTTCTTTTCTGTTTCTGAAGCTACGTTAAAGGGTGCGAAACCCTGCATTTGCTTCATTTTTTCTGGCTGCACATAGGGAGCGTAATAGTCAACATTGTCAAACAGATTTGTTGCTATTGGAAAAAATTGTTGTGGGTCTATAAACAGAACTGTTTTGTAATCATTTTGTTGCAAGCGATTTTCTCCATTCCATAGCATTTATTGCTTTATCATCAATGAAAACATCAGCATGTGGCTTTTGGTTCATAATGAGTTCGTGGTATTTTACTTTCCATTGTGATAGTTGTTTAACTGTTTCTTCAGTCCAATCTTTTTTTGAAATAGAACCCCTAGCCGTCATCAAAATAATCTTATTGCCTTCGTCATACAATTCATTTATTTTGAGAATTACATCCTCATATGGAGTAGCACTGGGGTAGTCACTTTTTTCTACCGAGCTACAAATTGTACCATCAATGTCAAAGCAATAAATCATGCTGGTGTGTGTAGAATAATTTGATGTATGCATTCTACAACGCCGTAGTCTTTTGAATCAATCCAAAATTCTTCTCTTGCTTTATTTGAGAACTTTCTTAATTTATTGTCTTTGCCGAATCCCGTGAGGACAATAAAGTTAATATTTTCTTGCACACAAAATTCTGCGCAATTAGTTATGTTAACAGAGTTTCCCGATGATGAAATCAATATAACGAGCGTATTTTTGTTACAAAACTCTTTTAAAAATTGTTTATACGCATTTTCCATGCCATAGTCATTTATGTAGCATGTTAGTCTTGAAGAGTCTGAAAATGTGAACGACTTCTTTTTTAGTTTTTTAGTATAGTCTTGAGAAATATGACTAGCGATTGCGCTACTTCCACCGTTACCTAGAATGATAATTTCTGTGCTTTCATTGACAAGCTTGCAAAGATTGTCTATCTTTTTCTGTTCAATCTTTAAGCATGCATCAATTGCTTCATTCAGATTCATGATTTCCTACCTGTAAACACGTTGGACCTTGATTGCATACGCCAATTTTAACCATTCTGGCTCTAAAAATATCCTGTAAATTATCAACAGAAGAATTTTTTCTTGTGAATGCTAAGAAATAGCCACCGTTACCTGCGCCAAGTAGGCGGTGCGCTAGAACGTTCTCATTCGACTGTAATAAAGCATCTAATTCAGAAACCTTGCTGTCCGCACTAATTTTTCCAGTTTGTTTTTTAATCTTCCAGCCTTCGTTGATAATTGACAAAACGTCATCATATCTTTTGTTCATCAAGCTCTCGTACATTAAGTCTGACATCTTGAGAAGGTCAACGCATTTTTCAGGTACGACTGTTTTTAGAATTTCTGTTGAACTACGAGCTTGTCCCGTGTGAATTAGATACGAGTCATAATTATCGAAAAATTCAGCGTCCAGATTCTCAATACTAATTACGCCATTATTCTGTGACTGAATTCTATTAAAACCACCAAGACCACAGCCATAAGGATCTTGAAATCCAGTCAATGGATTAAATATTTTTTCTAACCCGTGTGAAACTTGACACAACTTTCTTCTTGCCAAGTTTAGACCTAATGATGTTTGCACAGCATTTACAAGCGCAATTAAGTAAGATGTTGAAGATGCCAAACCAGAACCAGAAGTGTAAATATCGCTTGTGAACCATACAGTTGTAGGACTAACATCAAAGTGCTTTAGGACAACTCTTGCAACATCATTTTTTATGTCATCAATAGAATCAACTACTTCTCTTTTCATGTAGTCAATTACGTACTTATTGTCTAAGCCATTTAGGCCCATTCTGTCAGTCTTAAGACTAATGTAATTGTAGATATTAGCAGAAAAGCTAATTACTGAACCACGACCATACTTTTGTAAAAATGCATCTAAGTCTGTTGACCCGCCTGCAAGAGAAATTCTAACTGGACATCTAGAAACTATCATTGATTTGCTCAGAACCAATTACCAATTGACACACCTGTGTGAGAGACTTTCCAATTCAACTTAGGAAAACCTAACAAGTTCATTTCATCTTCAATTTTTTTGTGGTTTGATGGAACATAAACCATTAAGAAACCGCCACCGCCCGCTCCAATAATTTTACCACCTAAAATTTTCTCAGACTCGACCAGCGCTTTATAGATTAAATCAAATTTATTTATTGTGACGTCTTTACTAAGCTTCTTCTTTTCTAACCAATGCTCATGCATAAGACGACCAAATTTATCAAGGTTACCTGTCTTAATTGCAGTTATTGTTTCGATTCCAATTTCTTGAATTGCAAGCATAGAAGAATCGTCTTTTTGAATTGTTTGTTGTTGACTCTTTAGCACAGATGAAGCATCTCGTTGTACGCCTGTGTAAAAAATCATACAGTTCTTTTCAAGTTCAGCAATTAAATCGTCAGCTAGATTTAACTGACTCGATGAAACTGTTCCAAACTTGTCAATATGAAATTGGGTAATTGAACCTAAAGATGAAATATATTGGTCTTGTTTTCCTACTGGTTCCCTGAGAACATCCATCTCTATTCTGCATGCTTCTGCTGCAATTTCTTCAGGACTAATTTTTAGACCTTTGTGATGGTTTAAACATGCCAACAATGCAACGATGTAGGCACCAGATGAACCCATTCCAGATTTTGCTGATAAGTCGGCGCTTGAAATAACTTCAACGCCTTCTGAATAGCCAAAACTCTCAAGACACGCTCTTGCTCTTGTGTGTTTTAGCAAAGAAACATTAACAACATTTTCACAATCCAGGTATTGGACTCTTGCTTCTTTTTCAAAAGTTCTTTTTCTAAATCCTACATAAATGTACTTATCAATTGCACATGATAGAAATGTTGCACCATGTTTTTTATAAAAAGCTGGAAGATCTGTTCCACCACCGGCGAGCGTTATTCTAAAAGGCGCTCTTGAAAATATCATAGCTTATATCCCGCAGCTCTTGCATCATTCATGAACATTCTAGCAGTTTCAAGAGAAAATTCTTCAAGATCTTTTCCAAAGACTTTTCGCTTAATTAGCAAGTCGGGTGTTGCTGTGATGATGTCAGCACCAGACCTCTCAGCTTGAACAATATTAAAGACTTCTCTTGGAGATGCCCACAAAATTTCCCACTTGCTTGTTAATTGAGAAACTAGACTTTTTGATTCTGCAACTATTGGCTCCGGGTCAACTCCAGCATCCGCAATTCTACCTGCAAAAATCGATATGATGCATGCTGTTTGTTTGTCTAAAACATTAACAATCTTTTTTACTTGACTAACAGTAAACACTGCTGTTACATTTAGTTGCACGCCAGCATGTGAGAGGTAGCTAATTATGTCTAGCAGGGATGAACCATCGTAGTTCTGCGGCGTGATCTTCACAAAAACATTTTTACCCAAAGAAGAAAGAAGAAGTGCTTGTTTTTTAATTTCTACAGTATCATTAGAAAAGACTTCAAACGATATTGGCTTGTCGCTTGATGCTTCAGCTGCATTTCTAGCAAATTGAATATAGTCAACAATGCCTGCTTTTTTCATTAGCGTTGGATTTGTTGTAAATCCTGAGATTGAAACATCCGCAGCATATTTCTTTACATCTTCGATGCTTGCTGAGTCACAATAAATTTTCATGTCATTTTTCTCCTAGCAAGCTCACAATAAGATGCCAAATAACTGCTTGCATTTCTTCTGCATGCGGTGTAATTCTATCATTATTGATCACAGGTATTAGGACACATACATCAGATATTTTTTTTGCATATCCACCATCTCTGCTTACAATAGATGCTATTTGACAATTAATTTCTTTACAAAATTTCATTACTTCAACAAGATTTTTGGAAGTAGTTTCACTTCCTCCCCCAACAGAAAAAATAACTAGCAGGTCTTTAGAGTGAGGTTTAAAGGTCTTTATAGTATTAACTAGCGAAGACTCCCAACCATCATCATTAATTCTTGCAGTAAGCTCAGAAACATTTTCAGTCAATGAATGTGTTTCGATATTGATAATTTTTCTAAAATCATTAACAGCATGAGAAGCATTAGCAGCAGAACCTCCGACGGCCGCAATGAATATTCTGCCATTGCAATGTTTTGTAGATTTAATTAACTTAATTAAGTTCTGTATATCATCTATTGATATTTCTTGACATATTCTTGAAGTTTCTTGTAGATATTCTTTTATGCTTGTCATGTTATTATTATTTAATCTAAAAAAATTTCCTTAAATTTTTGAATTCCAAGCTGTGGAGAGTGCTGTTTAAATACATTCCAGTCACCTTGTAAAATTTGAAAATTTACAATGGACTGCAACATACTTTCTGGGTCTTGATAGTAAATTCCTTTTTCACCGAGATATTGTATGTGATTTTTTTCAGGTGAATTTTTATAAGTTATAATTCTTTTATTTTTTGTTGAAAATTCTGCAATTGATTGACCGAAACTTTCACCCTCTGCTCTTGCATGCAAGAATACATCACAGCTGTTGATAAACATTGATTTGTAGACAGGATCAACTGTTGTATTAATAAATTTAACTCTATCATGCTGAATGAATTTCGGTGTATTTTGAAAAATGTAAAAAATGTCTTTTCTTAGATTGAGAGATTCTTTTACAACATTATTTGCCCAATGAATGTTCCAAGTGTCCATTCCTCCCGTGCGACCAAAAACTATAGCATCACTAGGAATGCCGAGATCAAGTCTGAGATTTTCTTCTGTATCATGTAAATCAATGATAATTGGTATCCACGGCGTCTTTCCTTGCGTCATTGTTTCTGAAAGCCACTTTGAAACATAAGCATATCTGTCTCCATAGGGCTCATAATTAGTTGAGCATACTAAGATTACAGTCTTGCAATGCTTCGAAATAAATCCATCATTTTTACCACCGCATTGAAAATAGAGAATATCACATTTTTCTCTTTGAATAATTTTATCAATTTCAGATATAATTTCTCTTCCGACATATGTAATTGATGGAAGCTTGATTCTTTCAATTTGAAATCTTTTTTCAAATTTATCAATAGCCGTCTTATTATTCTGTGGAGTTTCTGGATTAAAAATTACAATAGATTGGTTGCTCAATATTTCTTCATTGTACTTGGCAAAGTCATATAGCGCAATTTCTGTGCCTCTTTCTGAAAGATGATGTGAGTAAAAAGCTATTTTCATTTTTTATTTACACAGTAAAAACCATTTCCCTTTTCATAAGGGACCCAATTATCTTTAATTCCTTCAACTCTGTAGAATTTCTTTTCTATTTTAAAACCATTTTTTCTAAAGTATCATTCCACCATTGTAAATTTTCTCTTATCACGTGTGTCTTATCTTTTTCATAGTCTTCAACGACATATTTGTTATTTTCGCCTAGCGGAACTATTACTAATAATTTTTTACATTGTTTCTTTTTGTTTTTCTTTCAATAAAACATCTTCCAGTTTCTTGATTGAGAAGTAAACTAACGGTTCCTTCCGTATGATGTTCTTTGCTGTTACAATTTACTATAACATCAAAATTTTCAGTTAGAAATTGACTTCTATTGAAGCATTCAACATTAAGACTAAACTCATTCATTCTTGAATGAATTGCATAAAATAATGCATACTTTGACTTCATGATAGACTTTAATTGTTAAGTAATAAAAATTTTTGGAAAGTCTCGGTTAGACCGTTTTTTAGCGGCGTGTACTTTTCGTTCCAACCTAATTGTTTAAGCTTTTTATTAGAACTTGGTTTTTTGTATTGACCTTCAGGTTTAGTTATGTCAAAAATAATTTTACCGTTAAATCCAACAATCTCTGAAATTATTTTAGATAGTTCTCTTATAGAGACTTGTTCTGTATTTCCTATATTGACAGGACCAGGTTCATCATAATTTCTTGCCAACCATAAAATTATTTTTGCAGCATCACGTGCAAAAGTAAATTCTCTAAGAGCGCTTCCAGTCCCCCAGACAGTGACAGAGTCATTTCCGGACTTTTTTGCTTCATAAAATTTTTTAATTAATGCAGGCACAACATGACCTGATTCTAAATTGTAATTATCGTTAGCGCCGTAAAGATTATTTGGAATAACTGTAATAAAATTACATCCATATTGCTGACGGTAAGCTCGTGACTGTACGTCTAACATTCTCTTGGCGTAAGCATATCCAAAGTTTGATGGATGAGGTGGCCCCATATGAAGTTGATCTTCTGTAAGAGGATACTTGACAAAGTCAGAATCTGGGTATACACAAGTTGACAAAATTGATATAAGTTTTAATTTTTTTTCTTTGCATACATTCATTACATTTGTGTTGATTTTGATATTCTTATCAAAGAAGTCGGCAACATTTTCAGTGTTTGATTTTACACCGCCTACTTTAGCTGCACAATGAATAACAGTTTTTATGTTTTTATTTTCAGAAATCTTGTTGATAATATCTGCAGATTTTGAAAGATCGCAATCAGACGTTGAAATTCCAATTGTGCCAGGAGACATTTTTATGATCTCGCTTCCTAGTAGTCCTGTTGCGCCTGTTACTAAAATCACAATAATACCTTTAGTATGAATTTTTAGTCTTCTTTAAATTCACGTGTCTATCCAAAAAATTTATAACGTTCTGAGGTATAAAATCTAATTTTTTTAGATCTATTCTAGGAGCACTCATTTTTTCAATGTATCGTCTCTTGTCTTTAGTGAGTTCAATTATCTCCTCTAAAACTTTTTCATGTGACATTCCTCTTGCATCGATAAAACATTTAGGATTAAAATCATTTATGACTTGTGGGTCACCCCAATAAATAGGTATTGAAAAAACTGTAAGAGGATGAAGCATTTTCTCAGTCAAATAACCATTTGCAGATTTATTCTCTATTGCAAGCGAAAAGAAAAATTCAGACATATAAGATAATTTATGAAATTGATCCCCCCTGCCAGGGATTTTATATCCTGTATTATTTCTAGCATTTCCTGATGCTTCTACAAATGAGATTCTGCTGAGTTGATCAAACCAAAAGTTTCTTTCATAAGTTTCGTCTGCATACAGAAAGCTACAAAATTTCTTCTTTTGATGATAAATCATTTCAAAATCAACCGAAGGATTTACGAGATTGTTAATGGGACACAATACAGAAGGATCTCTAGAATGAACAATAGGCGTCTCATTAAACCAAGAGCAAAAAAATGCCCAAAGCGGAAGTCTTATATGAAATTGAGAATCTAGATTTCTCATCTGGGTAATGTTAACATCATATGGAAAACTTCTAGGGCCGTCACTTTCACCTGTATAATATACCTTAAGACATCTATGTGAAGAGTATCTATGAATTTCTTTTTCTTGAGAAAATCCATAGCTGCCAAAGACAATGTCTGGGTCGTTTTCTTCTATTCTTACTAAATATTTTTGAGATAATAGATGGAAAAAGTAATTATCCTTTTTTTGAAAATCAGGCCAAAAGTCAACAAAATTGATCTTTAATTCATTTTTCATTTTTATAATTTTTCATTGTCTTTTTTGCAAAATTTAGCGAACTGTCTTTAACGAACAGAACATTTCCTGCATCTTGCCAAGGAAGCTCTTCTATAAAAGGAACAAAACCTTGGTCAATTAAAAATTTTCTAAATTTTGAATACAGTACATTTCCTTCATAGTTTTCTAGTAAGTTAACTTCAGTGTAAAGTATCTGACAGTATTTAAGCGACAAGGGCGCTGACGTCAACACATCATATTCATATCCTTGAAGGTCTAACCACATCATGTCAAATTTTTCTAAGTGAGACCTCTTCATCCAAAGATCAAGATTAACACATGGCACATTTATAGGCTGTTTATCAAATTTTATCTGGGGGTGCAAGTTTAAATGTTCTTTTGGCTTTAAAATTGAAGAAGATCCCCACGCTTCTTTGTTATTATTTTCATCTATTCTTGTAGACAGATAAAATTGAACTTGCCCATCATTTTTAGATAAAGCCGATGTATTAAATTTTAGATTTTCATACTTCTTAGATAGTTCATTTAAATTTGAATGAAATCGTGGGTCTGGTTCAAATGCATACACTTTTGCTAATGGTAGTTCTCTACAAAAAAAGTCTGTATCTCGTGCATTAGCAGCGCCTGCCTCTAACAAGTTAATATTTTGATTTTTAAAATAGTCTCTTACAAATACCTTGGTGAATTGCGTTAAGTCTGACATTAAGATAACCTGCCTATCATCTTATAGAGCTTTTAAAATAATTTCTGTGAGAAGCCTGAGTGATTGGTGCTGGATCCCACCAATATACGTTTAGATCTAATTTGTAGTATTGATATGCTAATTCCCAATCGGCAGCCAATAAAATTGGTTTCATATTAGAAATAATTTTTTTTGCAGCTTCTTTTTTAAAAAGAATTGCCTCAGTGCATCTTGACGCTGGATGTTTCATCAAGAAGCATCCATTTCCACAATCTTTTTTGTAATTTTCAGGATGCATTCCATAGCCATTTCCCACGTGTATTACGTCCCAATCGTTGGGAGTTTTGGAAAGCATTTCATTAAATACGCCAATAAAATTTTCACAAAATAAACAATCATCTTCTAACACAAGTCCTATCTCGTCATTTTCTGAAATTTTTTCAAGGGCTTTGTAGTGCTTAATTGCTAATGATATTTCAGTATTAAATAATCTTCTACTTTGATGCTGACTAATCGGCCACAAGGGAGCAATTCTTTCATGCACTTTGACATCATCTTGAATGTAAAATTCATCTATAATTTCTTTAGTAAGTTCAACACCATCAAAATCTGTGACCCACTCATGATTGATATTAAAATCAAGCATGAAAGTTTCCATATGAATTTTTCTTTCTTTTAAGCTTTTACAATGAAGTATATAAGATTTTGGAAAATTTATCATAAGATCTTTAATCATTTTTAAAATATTCTTGCAGCCAATTAGGACTTCCTGCAAAATGCCTAATAATTATATCTTTTTTTTGTGTAGGATTAATAAAGTATTCATTAAATCCTTCTCCTGTTACATGCGTAACATTGTATTCAGTAGGCATTATTTCTACATGTTCGTGCAACTCATCGATTGTGTAGATCGTATCATTTGACTTGTCTGAGTGCCAACCGTTGTCTTTCAATAAATTAAAAGGAATCCAACTGTGTCTTTGAATTCCAAAGATAGTGTATACACTCGCTTGATCATTCCACATTTTCCACATGGATTCTTCTTTTAGTCTTTGATACCTTTCTTCGTCTAAAACATTTTTTACAAGATTTTTTGTCCACTCATTGATTTTCAGTGAATAAAAACCCATACAATGTGTATTACATGAGTCAATTGCATATCCAAAAGATTTGTTAGTAAAAAGCAATTTATCTTTTTTTACGATGCATGCATCAGCATCAATACTTGAAATAAGATCTCCATTATTGATGTAATTGGAATCAATTAAATTTGATATGATTTGCCAACTCATCCACGTTGGATGTCTATCGATATTAAATTTTGATTTATCTCTAACAAATAGAAATTCAATATTGTTTAAGTTACAATATTCTGAAAAATTTCTTGTAGTATATTTTTCAATAAAATCGTGTTTTTGTCCCGTATAATTTGCATAACACAATAGAATTTTTTTTTTCATTTGACTAGTTCTAAATTTTTAAATACTAAGCCTCTATGCGCAAAGTGATTGTCATTATACGCGCTGTTGTGTATTTTTCCATCTTCAAAAGCAATTCTTTTTAATTCTTTTGTCTCTTTTTCTAAGAAGATAAAATTATGATGTTTCATAGCATCTATCCAGTAAGACTCTGGCTGTTCGTTTACATGATGGTGTCCTCCTTGACCAGGAGATGCATAAGTCATTGCAATGAATTTAGCTTTCTTAAATGTTTCAAGAAAATTATTCATGAAAATTTCTTCAACATGTTCTACGAACTCACAGCACCAAATGAGATCAAAAATATCGTTTGGCACAAAAGAACCTTCTGAATAATCGTGTTGTATGATTTTTTCTTTAATAAGAGAATCTTTAATAGCTTTTTCAGATCCTTCGATACCCAGAACTTTTTCAACTTTTTCTGAAAAGTATTTTGTTGAATGACCGTATCCACATCCAACATCTAACACTGAATTAATATCAAACATTTTTATTAATGTGTCCCAGACTTGTGGGGTCCAAGTTGCTGGATCACCGCGCTTAGAGCAACCACCAAGATGATTATCTATTAACGCATCCGACTCTAAAAAATTTACAAATGAAACAATAGTATCAGAGCCTTTTCTAATAAACTCTACACTTTCTACATCATTAAGTCTTTGTCTAACGTCTGGGTGTAAAAATGACGTAAAAATCTTTAGAAGCTCTTTGTTGGGTACCTGAAATCTCAGAATTTCATTTCTCATTTTTAACTCTTTTTTCTATATGTTTGCAAGTTGCTTCAATACTAAAATGTTTAGTCCATATGTTCTCTAGATTGCTCTGCATAAGCTTAACTTTTTTACTCGTTAAGCCAAGTGTCATGCTTAGAACATCCTCAATTTGGTTTGGTTTCGCTACGACACAAAATTCTTCCCATTCAATCTCATCGCTCCAAGGAAGAAGGTGTTTGTCGGACACATAGACGGGTATCGAGCCAAGTTGAATAGCTTCATAGAGTCTATAGCTTGTTGCACCATAGCCTCGCGGACATAAACTAAAGATAGATCTTTGTGCAATTTGTTTAAACAGGTCAACTTGTTGATCTGGTATTTTTTCTTTCCATTCAAAAGCTTGAACTAACACACCAGGCTGCTTGTGCACTCTAGATAAAAGTGCATTTCTAATCGGATGTGTCATGGATCCGACGAATGAGCACGGTATGGTTCTAATAGGATCTTCAACAATATTATGGGGACCGCAAGTGAGGGGAATAGGAACATCTATCTTTCTTGAATTACCACCAGCAGCAAAAACAACTGTGTTAGGTGGGAGTTCTTCTTTTGGTGCATCATCGTGTGTTGACACCACAAAATACTTTTCATTTTTTTCAAGGGAATTAAGGTATCTTTTTAATTCATTTCTTAGGGTGTCATTCGGTGAACCCGGTCCTAATCCTTCTTTCACTCGATGATTGTAAACAGCTGTCCAGTGCACAGGTATCAGCTTTCTACTGCCGTGACCTTCTGATTGCCAAAATTTCACAAATGCTTCTTCAAGATGGTCACCTGTATGGTGCGGTGGATAGCACGGGTCTACTCGCTCAATTAGAAACTCTTTGGCTAACTCAGTCGTCTTCACAATTGTCCTTAATGAATTTAAGCAGCTCAGTGTAGTTTTTATTATTGCACGTTTGCATCAATGATACAACTTTATCCATTAAAAACTTGCCATAGTTTGTGTAGTCTAGTTTTTTTAGAGCGTGAACGTGAAAACACACAGCTTTCTTTCCGTCGAATAGAATGTTTGTTCCATCTGACGTGAGCAAATTCATTCTTGCATGGGTGTGTTTCTCATTAAATCTCCACCATCCAATGTTATAGTAAATGGGAAGATTGACGGTCAAGAAAGGATAAGAGCTAAACTGTAGAGGTTGCTGTTCATAGTACATTCCAAGCTCTTTGTGGCGCCACGAAAGCGACTCATGCAATGCAAGATAGTTTGTATTTCTCATTGAGAAAAAACCGACATTGTAATGACCTACCTGCGCTTCAAGTCCCAAGTTGTTAGTCATGTGAGGACTCAAAATGGCGTCTATCTGGTTATTTTTCATCAAGTCAATTACTCTATCTTCTAATGGCGCAGTAAAGAAGATGTCAGCGTCTATGAAGAGACCGTAACCATGCGTAGAAATTGCTAACTTGAGTGCATCAAATTTAGTCATGACTAACTCAAGAAAGAGCCTGTTCTTTACAGGGTCATTAGTTCCATGACTACAGTCATCAGTCTTTATCAAATTTAAGCAAGTTATGTTCTTGATGTCTTTAAGCTTCTGATATGAAAATTCGTCAGTAGATACAAACCATTCAATCTCGTGGTATTGTTCTAGAGAAAGTTTGAGCAATAAAAACTCATTTAAGCTTTTTTCAGTTGCAACAGAAGCGACAGGAATCACTTGCTCACCTGCACAAATTTGTCTTCTTTTCTAACGAGCGAAATCTTGTGTGGACCCACTCTCTTTAGAAGTTCCCAGTCAGCTTCTTCTTTGCATTCTTGCAACTCAACAATAGATTTTACGCCCAGAACAGTTGCGTCGTATTCTTGACCGATCTTAGAGGTTCTATAGTTAATCATGTGAAAACCAAAAGATCTTTCTCCGTCCTGTCCTTTTTTACCAGTTTGATTTTTTGCCATCCACGGAAAAATACATGCACCAAATGGATATAGTGGGTCTGGGCCTATTGATAGATCTCCACCCGTCCAAAGTGCAGAAAGAGTCCAGTCACCGCCATTGTTAAAAAGATTTCTTTGAACTATGCCAGGTAATGGTTTACCGTCGGGGAAGCAGCCTAGCAAAACATAATCCTCATTTATTGCAGAAGTGACATTGAAGAATTCACAGTCAGTAAATGGATCGCTCCAGCGAGAAATTCTATCATATATCCTCCATCGAATGCTGTCTTCAAGGATCACGTCATCTTCAAGAGAAACATAAATCGAATTATGAAAATTTCTTTTCACAAACTCATATGACTTCCACTGTGCTTTTGCGTGAGTCTTGCCGTCAGGTCGAGGTACATGATGGTCGCCGAGTCTTTTTTCAACTTGTTTGTCTTCCCAAGGATTAACTTGACTTGCGTCTACAAAGACAGCATTCTTGATTCCAAAGTCATTAACACATCTAAGAATTTCTTCTTTGGTCTTGTCAGTTGAACCGTCGTCCGTAATGACAACAAAATCGAACTGATGGTAAGCTTGGCGCAGTACAGAATAAATTGTCAATTCTGAATTGAGTGTTTTTAATCCGCAAATAAGAGGTAATTTTCTTGACATCTCTTTCCATTGCATGCGTACCATGTTTTTGTCAAAGTCTGACATCATTTTATTGAAACTCCTATTGACTTCATTCTTGCAAACAGCGAGTGTTCTTCAAAAGACAGTTCAGGGTTAGGACTTCTATTCTCGGCTTCTGCAATTGCGTCATGAAGCTCTAAATGGTCTTTAAAAAAGATAACGCCTGGATTGTCTTTTAACATTTTTTCGTGTCGTAAATAAGTGCCTGCTGTGTGTTGCAAGAGGATTCTTCCTGAATACAAAGCTTCATAAGCTCTTGTATTGAGTCCCTTTAATATACCAACGGGATTTAATATTGTTTTATGACTCAAAAAATTCTTTATGTAATCATTCCATGAAAAACTTCTTTTCGTATTGGTGATGCTAATTTTTTCTCTCATCTCATCATTTGTCATGATGTTTGAAAGCAAGATATTTCTCATTTGATATTCTGGGATTCCTGCTTGACCACTGAATAAAATCTTATCTGATATTGCTTCATGTGAATTTCTTAAGTCGTAGAAATTTCTTGATGCCCATTGAGGCAACCATTCAAATCCATACTTGTCGCAATCATCTTCGTCGCACGCAAATGTTCTCTTGCAAAAGTTTGAAGTTATTGATAACGAAGCATGACTTTTTTGTTGCCAAGCTGGGATAATTGCATCTATCCTCTCAAAGCACCACAACCAGTGCTCGTACTTTTGAGATCTAGACAACCACTTGTTTAATTTTTCTTCATTGTCCCACAAATAAAAAAGAAAATCGTGTCCAATAAAAAGAAGATCATCTTCAACTTCAAAAATGTGTTCATAATCTTTTTCTGAAACGATTACGACATCTTTAATTCCATAATCTAGAATAGAAGAAGAAGTTCCACACCCATAATTATTTGTTACAAGTTTCATTTCATTGCATTAAGAACGGCATCGTAATTCAGAATGCTTTCTTTGATGTACGTGGCTTTTTCATTAAAATAAAACTTTTCATTCGACTCTGCAGAAAGATCATCGAGGACGACGACGTCGTAATCCAATTCCACTAGTTTGTCTACTAAATTTGACCCTATGAAACCGCAACCGCCTGTTACTAAAACTTTCTTACCCATTTAACAATCTCCAGACGTAAGCGACAAATTAAGCTTCTTGTTAAACTCCGACAATCTCTCACCATGGTGAGTAAATTTCATTTCCAAACTTTTCTAGAGTCTACAAAAAGAAAGTCATGATCAGACAATCCAAAATCTTTATCAGGAATATAGCCTATACTTTTCATATAATTTACATGCTCTTCTAAAACACCTTCAACATAGTATTTTCCTACTTCCATAAGAATAATATGTGGTCTCCAAATTTCTGTGTTTAGACCTTTCATAACTTCAAGTTCATAGCTTTCTACGTCTAAAGAAAAAAAACCAATATCAAGTGGAGCATTGCACTGCTCTAAAACTTTGTTTAAAGTAATTGCAGGTACTTCACACACTTGATCTGGGAACTCTTCTAAATGCTCTTTTGTGACTCCTGTTGCAAGACCATTCCAACGATTTAAGGACGAAGTAGAGAATATACCTTGAATCGTGTCTCCTTTGTAATCACTAGAAACTAATGCTCCTCGAATAACTTTTGAATGAGGTCTATTACTACAAGCTTTTTGAAAATTTTCAAAATTAGGCTCTATTAAAATACCCGACCACCCATAATGGAATTCAAACATTGCAGTATTGCTCTGAGTGATCCCATCATTAGCACCAGCTTCTATAAAGAATTGACTTTTTACGCCTATTCTATTGATTCTTTGTAAGACTTTTTCGTCTAGATTATTTAGAGAATACATTCAAAAAACCTCCACTAAAACTTTCATCTTTAGATTTTCTAATCATAATATTCAAAAACTATTACTTGTTAAGAGACTTCCTCCAGTCAATTGCATTTAATCCTTTGTCATCAATAAAGATATCGGCATGAGGTTTTATGTTAGTTAGCAACTTGTGATACTTGATTCTCCACATAGTCAACTGTGATTTTGTAAAGTCTGTCCAATCTTTACCTGACACGCAACCTCTTGCTGTCATTATTATTATAGTCACCATGCAGGATGCCATGGCGCATAATATAACCCATTCTGCACTGCGTAATGACTAAATACCTGAAGAAGGGGTGAAAATAATTGATTGTGCTTTTGTGGGAAAAAGTTTGGATGCCACTCAACGAAGAGCGAGTCGATTTTCTCCATACAGTCAGGCTTATTTACCATGTATGGTAGAATATCATATTCTGCACCCTCGACGTCGATCTTCACGATAACGTTGTCGGAAGCTTTAAAATTTTGTGTGATGAATTCCGCAAAATCAATGCAGCTGACAGATAGAGGATTTTCTCTGTCAAGTTTTTCATTCTTGTCTGAACAGAGTGAACTACCTAAGTCTCCAAACTCATCGATTCCAACAAAGAAATTTTTGTTTTCGTTCTTGTTCCACACGGCACAGTCATGGACGTAGACAGCGAGCGCTGATTTAGAAACTTGTTGAGCAATTTCATGTCTTTCTTTAGACCACATTGTATTCGGCTCGAATAAGTGCACTTCGGCGCCTCTTAGCGTATTTGATACAAATGGGATACCTGGTCTAGACAGACAAACATCGAGCTTACGAGACATTATGCCTCCGTCTGGTGTGACACCATCCCACATGAAGTTCTCACCTTGTCGAGCGCCGCAGTCAATAAAAGCTAACTTTGGACCGAGATGCACGGGTCTGACAAATCCTTCTAGCTTGTGACCGTCGATATATGTTGTTATATTATGGTTCATGATCTCCTCTTGATCTCTCCTATAAATGGAGCAGCAAATGGTGTACCGTTCATCATTGTTGCCAACAAAGCCAACTCTTTTGTCTCAATATTAGAAAGTTTAGCTCTTTGGGTAAAGATGTGCGGGTCTAGATCTTGATTACCGTTGATAGTGACTGAGTCATAATACATCTGTGCTAATAAATTGACAGACTCATTGCTCAAAGGAGTTTGTGCTTCTTTAAAGACTTCTGTTAATGAAAAGAATATGTCTTGATAGATCTCACTGCAAACAATAGAAGTTAGCTTGTCACCCTTTCTACGAACAAGTCTTTCAGTTATCAATGTCGACATTGATTCGTGCAATTTATTAACTTTCATTCTTGGGCTCCGATACGTCTATTGTGATATGAGGAATTGTCTGTCCACTCCACTTGCGATGCCAAATCCAGCCGCCTGTCTTCTGTTTTAGTTCATTAGCTCGAGTCTCAATCATCTCATCTGACACTTCTGACCAAGGTGCATCAAACATCATATTTGTTTCAGCGGTATCCTCAAGCGACTTATTGTAAAGAGAATTCCAGTGTCGAGTCCAATAATCTCTGTAAAGTCTCATCTTTCTTGAAATATTGTACCAAGAGTAATGATGCACACCCGGTATATTTTTGACTACCGCATTGAACCATTCTTGATACTTGATCAAAGCTTGAGAATTACCCGATGCTGCAGCTTGTCTTAAGGCTTCAGATTCGCCCGTGTGAAATGTGACGTGCGTTAATCGATCCCCTGTTTCTTTGTGTATCATGTCACAGCCATCTGTGCCTTCAGACGAATATAAATCGCCGTTGCTATCATAGCGTCTCAACTCAGAAGGTATGCCGTGCGTGATATGAGAAGCATTTCTGCTTAAGCGCCACTTCCATGGTTGAATATCACATCTTACTTTCTCGGGTCCACCCCAATATTCTATGACTGGCAGTGAGACGATGTCTATGTTATGCGGCATGCTCTTGCATAACTCGATAATTTTTGGTGCGTCATTCTCGTGGACAATTTCATCAGAATCCATCTGCCAGCAGAAGTCACTAGAACACATCAACCTTGCCTCTGCTTTTTGAGCTCCATCAAAGACAGCGTGTCTAGGATGCGACCAGTCTCTAACTACTTGTTTAATCTTCAACTTAGGTTCAGACATGCAGATCGCTGAAAGTGTGTCCCACGTGCCGTCTGTTGACCCGCCATCGACGATGCATACTTCATCACAAAAGCGAAGCATAGATTTAATAGCTCGTAAGTAAGGGTAGTCTTGAGCAAAACAATTATATGTCGTCATATACCCACTAATAGTAGGCGTATATTCCACAATCTTCTTAATTGATTTCCAGAAAAGTTCTGGGGATGCAAAGAGATAATCACTAATTGAGTCTAAATCGTCGGTGTCGAACCACTCTTCATTTTTGTGCTGTACGTTGTCGTTAAGCTGAAGCTTGCAACCTAGCAACTTTGCTTCGATGACCATTCGAGGGCACGTATCGGATCCCGCAGGCAAGTAAACAAAACCCTCGGCAGTTCCTAGCTTATCAAGAAGTTCATTGTATGGAAGATCCCAAACAACTTCGTAATTCTTTTTTTCATCTTCGCACCATTTTTTAGCTGCTTCTGCTCCCTTCACCCAAGAGTTGGACCCTAAAACCAACCAATTATTTTTTTGATTGTCTGCGTTCTTAGTTCTTAAGTGCTTGATGTAACGCAGCGTATCTTTTGAAAATACGCTAGATAAAACAATGTTGTCTTTTTCAGATAAAAATGGGAAAGCTTCTAAATATTTGTTTTTCTGCGCTTCAGACATCCACCAAATACATTGTGCGCCGTAATAAAAAGCAGACACGAGTTTGCCAGTCAAATTGTCTTTACAGTCGCATTTCTGGCCGGTCGCTGCTTCGTGTTTTTCTGGAGATCTAAACTTGCAAAACTTATAATCATACTCAAGCACAGAATATTTTAAATTTCCAACTATGCTGGGTATAAGTTCTGGATTTAATTGACTAAAATTCCCAAATATCCAAAATTTGTTCTTGGCTTGAGTTAAAGCCGCCAGATTGACTTTATTTGCATGAAGCTTTTGAATCTTAAGCGGTGATTCTTGGATTAAAGCTTCTGTTGTTAATTCAGCTCCGCCAACATAATCTTCTGCAAATAGATCTGCTACAAAGATTATCTGTGCGTCAGGATCTATGTGTGTGTTTGGATTAACAAAGATGGGATCATTGAATTGTGTCACAGTTTTCTCTTATCTTATAGAAATTTAAACATAAAGGCTTTTAGCTAATATTTAATAGATGAAACAGCTAACAGCTACTAAGCTAGAATTCTTATAATAACCTTAATTGTCTCAGTTGAATTGTATATGACAAAAAAACTAGGTGACACAAATAAGTCTCTTGTTAATTCTTCTAAGCGCGGCACAGCAAAGGGCTCTCCTGCAAAATCTTCTAAGATTTCAAAGGGAAGAAGCGATCAAGTGCTTGGTGATATTCATAAGAAAATCACCTCTAGCTCTGCGCTTAATGGTGGATTCGATGTCTTAATGTTTAAGATTGAAAAAATCGAACAAAATCAAGAAGAAATCGTGAACAAAGTTGACAAAATTCATGAAGCGATCTACGATCCAGCTGACGGAATATTCTCTAAGATGAGTGCATCAAACGTAGTGACAATTGAGAAAATTAATGAAACTGATCAACGTATCATTGAGATAACTGAGTGGAAGAAGAGAAAAGAAAAAGATGAAGACAAGATTGAAGAAAGCGTCGAAACGTCTTCAGAAATAATAAGATCTCTCCAAAATTCAGTAGACGATCTTCAAAAAAGTAAAAATACTGCGTGGAGTATCTTAAGATGGATTTTAGTTGCATTTTCCGGTGGATCTCTAACTATATTTTTTAAGTGGTTAGAAAATAAGCTGTAAAATTTTGTACATTAAAAATGTAAGTCTTACACTAAATTTGTGTATCTAAAAGAGATAGAGGTTATAAAGAAATACTTAAGAGACAACATAGATGTTGAAAAGTCTCTTATGCTTGATCATGAAAGAAAAAATCTTAGATCACAAAGGAAAATGCAGCACATTTTCTTTAAGAGATTTTCTGATATAAAAACTCAAAAGCTTTTTGAGGTAATTTTAATACATGCTGAGAAAGCAGAACGCTCTTGTCCCGGGGCTGGAATGTATCTTCTCAGTCAATATTCAAATTATAAAAATAATTTGTCTGTCGAAAGGCCGACTAATTTAAGTGATCTAAAGCAGACCATACTTGACAAACATTTTACAAAGCTTGTAGAGTCTATTTTGCTAGAATGCTTGAGATATTGCAAACCTACTTCTAAAGTCAGCATAAGAAAATCTACTAATCAGAGTTCTTACATTGAAATATCTAATAGATACAATTTTGAAGTCGATGCTCTTGTTAGCAGCAAGCAGCACTCAGGGAAAAATGCAAAGGTAATTGTAGTAGACGGTTACGTGGAAAACGTTTCTGATTTACACCATGTGTTTCAACACTTCTCAACAGAAGAACCCACTACTCCCTTCTTGATATTTTGCAGAGGAATGTCAGATGATGTATTGAGTACAATAACAACAAACAATCAAAGAGGTTCTTTTGAATGCCACCCGTTTAAAGTAAATTTTGATCTCGATAATGTTAACACGCTTGTAGACATAGCAGTAGTGTCGGGATGTGATGTTACTTCTAGTTTAAAAGGCGAGCTGATCAGCAGCATTAATTTGCCAAATTTAAAAAAAGTCGATGAATTCTCCAGAACTAATCAAGGGCTGGCTATAAAGAATTCTAATAATCTTGCCGGAGTTAAACAACACGTTGATCGTCTCAGACTTAAGTCGGAAGATGTTGTTGAAGATGCAAAGAAATATATTTTTCAAAGAATAAAGTCTCTCTCGGCGAATTCAATCGACATAGTTTTAGTCGATGACATTAACTTTTATTCTAGATCGCAAGAATTAGATGAGGGCATTAGAACATTAATATCTTTTATTAATAACGGTCCATCATTAGAATCTGTCGTAAATGAATACGAAAAAAAGCTGAAAATGTCGTTGGATAGTATAGCAACAATCATCAATTAACATTTACTTTATCTTTCATTTGAGTATAAAAGAATTATATGAACAAAACAGACAAGATATGCAGAGAGGTTTTAAACATTCATAGTTTTTGCAAGGATCAGGTGGTGAGACAGCTTACTGTCGAAATTTCTAATGGAAATTTAGAAATGTCAGAAGAAAATCTGAGAGCTGTGGCAACTCTTGTAGAAAATACTCTTGAGACATCTTTTCAGAAAGCTTTCGCAAAATTTCAAAATAGCGTGGACAGCCTAGTTGTTGATGAGGTCAACACTAAAAGTTCTAAAAGTAAGTGAAACGTGGCTAAAAAGAGCAAGAAAGAAGCTATCGAAGCTTCTAAAGATCTAAAATTAAAAAAGAGAGGTTACAAACATCTTGTTGAGTGCAGATGTGTACTTCCTCAATTTAAAGCTAGAAAAGATCCTCCTCGACATAAATTTGTGGTGTTCTCTATACTAGACGAGAACGACAAAGTCGATCCCAAATATGCACAATGTAATAATTGTGGCCTCATTCACAGAGTAATTGACATTTGCACTTCTGAAATTCAGCAATCTAAAGAAAATTCCTCTTTTATATTGAACATAGATGATATTAAAATTTCGTTACCCAAAGATCTGTCTATAATTCTTGAAAAGTACAGAGTCGACTTACCTTCGTGGGAGCAAGCTGTTTTCATATTGGAGAATAAAGAATGGGGAAATTTTATCATGCTTGAGCAAGAAGACGAAGGGGATACCAAGATGGGAAAATACGTTAGAATTTTAGGAGAAAACTTTTTTAAGATAGAAAATTTTTCAAGAAACGAGCTTATAGAGGGGAATTAATATGGAAAGTTCTTTGTACGGACAGCTTAATTCTGAAAAATTAGCTGAAGACAAAAAAGTAGCTCAGGAAATTGTGTCAGAAATTAATAAATTTGGCATCAACGACAGGCAGCGCTGGATCATCATGCATCTCCTTAGTCTTGAATTAGAAAACGTTCAAGACATGAGAGACATGGTAGAATTTATTAAAAGCAAAAAAGACACAGAAATATTCATATCCAAGCTGTATAATTCTGATGAAACAAATTGGTTAGAACAAGAGGTCGACGTAAATGGGTAGATCATCTCATAATTTAAAAAATCAACTCGATGATAGTCGCAGAAGCAGCAACAATTACGAATCTTCTATCGTCCACGTACACCACGGCGACGCTTCGAGACTAGTCGTTCTTCACTGCGACGTCAATGAACAATCTATTTCCAGCGTCATGGCACAGATGCTACACCTCGCTAGTCAAAACCACAAGCCAATACATCTTGTCATTTCCACTTACGGCGGTTCTGTTGACGAGATGTTTACGCTGTACGACACAATAAAGTTCTTGCCATGTCCCGTTCACACTATTGCGCTTGGAAAGGTCATGTCTGCAGGCGTTCTTTTGTTGGCGTCAGGAGAGAAGGGAAAGAGAATGATTGGAAGATCTGCTAGAATCATGATGCATCCCATATCAGGTGGTGCTGCAGGAAACATCTTCGAAATCATGAACGACGTAGAAGAGAGCAAAAGACTGCAGGCACAGATGACTGAAGCCATTTCCAAAGAGACTAAATTATCAAAAGAAGAAATAGAGAAGATCATGAAGCAAGGTCATGATGTTTATCTTTCTCCGAAAGAAGCAATTAAGATGGGTATTGTCGACAAGATCATTGGTGATTAATAGACTTGTAATATATACGGCATCAATATTACTGTGTAGACTGAATGCCTCTACACGAATACCGACATTATTTTCCTTTCAAGAAGATGAGAAAGGAACAGCAAGAAGCTATTGAATTTGCAATTGATGCTTATGAGTCAGGTAAGAAATATGTCTTGCTTGAATTAGGCACGGGTACTGGTAAGTCGGCAATAGGCATCACTATTTCTCGCTATCTTAACGATCATTTTTCGTGTCACGTAGATGACAACGGCGAGACAATGTCAGGTGCTTACGTTCTTACTACACAAAAAATATTGCAAGAACAATATGTTCGAGATTTTGGGCCCAATACCAAACTACCTCTGTTAAGAACTATTAAATCATCTTCAAATTACACTTGCACTTTTTATGACGATCAAACTTGTGCTGAATCTAAGATGCTCTTAAGCCGCTTAGCAAAAAATTTAAAAGGTACAGAATTTCAGAATCACTGTGTGAAATACTGTCAATACAGTCAAGAAAAACAAGAATTTATTGATGCATCCATTTCCATTACTAATTTTTCTTATTTTCTTGCAGAAACAGCCTATTCAGGCAAATTAACTTCTAGAGCTTTATTGGTAGTCGATGAAGCCCACAATATAGAGTCAGAAGTCGGAAGATTCATTGAAGTTAGCTTCTCTGAAAAATTTTCTAATGATGTGTTAAAGATCAAGTCACCTAAAAACCAAGAACAATCTTGTATTTTTGAGTGGATTAAATCGACTTACTTGACAGCACTCAAAAAGTATTCTGATAAACTTGAGTCTACTCTTAAGAAAAACACATCTTCGCTGAACAAGTGCATGGATGCGTCAAAAAACTACGAGATGATTCAAAAGCACCAAGAAAAAGTTGAAAAATTTATTGGTGTGTATGACCAAAGAAGCTGGGTGATGAACGTAGAAAAGAAACTTTACGGTCAAACCGCCAAGACAAATATCATGCATCGATTTGAGTTTAAGACTGTAGACGTTTCTCCCTATTGTGAAAAACATTTATTTGCAAAGGCGACAAGAGTTTTAATGATGTCTGCAACAATTGTCGACAAAGATGTGTTTTGTGAGTCCGTAGGACTCAAAACTAACGAAGTAGCTTACATGAAAAGACATAGTCCCTTTCTAGAATCCAACAGGCCGATCCACTTCATGCCAGTTGGAAGCATGTCAAAGAACAATATAGATAAGAGCTTGCCCATTCTAATAGAAGCTATAAGACTTTTGCTTGATAAACACAAAGAAGAAAAGGGCGTCATTCACACTGTTAACTACAAGATAGCCAACTATATTGTTCAAAATTTAAATTCAGATCGTATTCTTTCGCACGACTCAGCCAATCGAGATAAAATTCTCAGAGAGCACACTTTGGCAGATAAGCCTACTGTGCTAGTAAGTCCCTCTATGATGGAAGGTGTTGATCTTTCAGATGAGCTAAGCAGATTTCAAATAATCTGCAAAGTACCGTTTCCTTATCTGGGAAACGCTGTTGTAAAGAAGCGTCTTGAAAAAAATGAATGTTGGTATGCATATTCTACGGCAAAATCTCTTATACAAGCATTAGGACGGTCAGTAAGAAATGAAAATGATCATGCTATTTCTTACATACTTGACGCAGACTGGACCAACTTCTATTCCAAAAATAGAAAGATGTTTGAAGGACACGTAGGAAAGATTCAGACTTAATTTACATAATATGCATTAAGCTTATATTGAATCTTCTAGGAGGCTAATATAACATGTCATCTGAAACAGTTTTAGTTAAGTGGAATGAGTTAAAGGCGCTCGTCGAGGCGCTTGAAGTCGATGTTGCAAAGAACGCAAGAGGCGTAGCTGCTGCAGGTGTTAGAGTTAGAAAGGGACTTCGACATCTTGCTTCTTCTTCAAAAGATCTTGTAAAGCTCACTCTTGAAAATGACAAATCTAAAAAGTCTGAAGAGTGATAGACACAAGTCATGAGTAGACAAAGGCAATTACAAATACGCATCTTGAAAGAGATGGAGGCTGCTGGAATTGATCCACAGCGGCCGTACACGTACACAAATGGTGTGTTCATTCAAGAAATTAAAAACAAAGAAGAATTACTAGAAAATGTGCTTGATGAGTCTTCTTCGGATGTCAAGCATGAAATTTCTAGCACAGAAGTTTCTGAATTGATAGAATCACCCAAGCAAGAAAAAATCTTGAAATCAAAGAAGCCTGCAAAAAAGAGCACAAAATCAAAAGAAAAAGTTGACTAATCAGCTTAAAACACATTGATTATGTGCTCTTTTATCTTTTTGTATATCTTCTTTTCAATTTGACAGATTCTCATTCTAGTAAGTCCGTAGATGTCACCTATCTCTCTAAGTGTTAACGGGCCTCTTCTAGTCGTGATGAGCACGCAGTTGTTCCCATTTTCATAGGGTATCCACTGTTTGCACGATCTTTTTTGACATGATTTTTCGCAATTCTCTACAAATTCATAGCACGTCTGTTGATTTAGAATTTTTAGCCTTTGTTTGTCTACTTTTAGTGTCATCTTGCTTTAAATGTTATATTTTATCTTGGACACAGTCTTGTACAAGAAACAGACACATTCATGAGAAAAACTTACATACTTGATACTAACGTTCTCTTAAGTGATCCTAACTGTTTAAACAACTTCAAAGATAACGATTTAATCATACCGATAGTAGTCTTAGAAGAATTAGATAGACACAAATCTAGGTCCGACGAAGTAGGCAGAAACTGTAGAGAAATTACAAGAATACTAGACGAGCTAACCAAGAAAGGATCTCTAAAAGATGGCGTCGCACTGCCAACTGGCGGTACGCTGAGAGTCATAACAGCAGCTGAAAAGAAAAAGTCTATCAAGAAAGATGCGCTAGACTCAACAGCTGTTGACAACATGATTATCAACTTTGCGATGGATTTTGGAAAGTCTCTCCCGGAAAAAGTGTTTTTAGTCTCTAAAGACATAAACGTTAGAGTCAAGTGTTCGTCATTGGGAATACAAGCTCAAGACTATCTCAGCCTTCGAGCGACTGACAACTTTGACTCTCTTTATTCTGGCGTAAAAGTACTAACTACTCCCAATGAAATGATAAGCAACTTTTATGAAGGTACACCGATAAACATAAAAGATATTACATCTGATCATACTTACCCCAATCAGTTGTTCGTTCTTAAATCATCAGATGCAAATTTTGCATCTGCTCTATGTCGAGCCAACAGAGATGGACTTCTGATGCCTCTACAAAAATTTGAAAATATTTTTGGTGTAAAACCCAGGAATAAAGAACAAAATTTTTCTCTGGATCTTCTGATGAATCCAGACGTCAAATTGGTCACACTGACGGGCCGAGCCGGATGTGGCAAGACGTTGCTTGCTATAGCGGCCGGTTTAGCACAGCTAGACTCAATAGGCACACATCCCATATATCAGAAACTTATCGTGTCTCGTCCCATTCATCCTGTTGGAAAAGATATCGGATTTTTACCAGGAACGCTTGCTGAAAAGATGGAGCCTTGGGTCGCGCCCGTGAGAGACAACTTGGAATTTTTACTAAATTCTTCTTCTGGCAAGAAGTTTGGAAAGTTTAGAATTAAGAAGAACGATGATGGTCAAAATTCTTTTAATGATCCTTATTTGGATCTCATGCAACAGAAAGGGCTCATAGAGATAGAAGCCATCACATACATACGCGGAAGATCTATTCCCAATGCTTTTATCATAATAGATGAAGCCCAAAATTTGACTATGCATGAGCTGAAGACTATCATCACGCGTGCCGGCGACAAAACAAAGATAGTTCTTACGGGAGACTTAGAGCAGATTGACAATGTTCATGTTGACTCTTTTACAAATGGGCTGACACATGCCATAGAGAAATTTAAAGAATTTGACATATCGGGTCATGTTACGTTGCTGAAAGGAGAAAGAAGCGACCTTGCTACATTAGCTTCTAAGATTTTGTAAATAGTTAGTACTTCTGTTTTTACAAGATAATAATTTACATAAGGCAATATAAGAATTAGTCATATGGGAATTTTAGATAACAAAACGAGAATATTAGATGCTATTCTTACTGCCGAAGGAAGAAGACAGATAGCTGAAGGAACCTTTAATGTTACTCATGTGACATTTGAAGATGGTTCTATGGTTTATCAGCCTGATGCTGATGAAGGTCATGTCGATCCGACAGACAGAGTCTATCTGGAAGCTTCTACTCTTCCACAAGACCAAATTATATTTGAAACAAATGATGCTGGAAGACTTGTTCCGCTCAGAGATAAGACTATTGACTTACAGCGAATAGACGCACTTTTGCCGAGGCGAGTTGCTGCGTCATTTGTCGATGGGAAATCTGTAGCATTTCAGATAAACTATGGTGCTAGAGTTAAAGTTTCAAATTTAACATCTAAATTTAAAGAAACTGGGGTGGGTTTCTATTACACTGACAGCATGGGTCTTAGCTCTTCTATCATACTTGATCCAACTAGAGCCGCAGGATTAATTTCTGCTTCATTGCCGCAGCAAATATTAGTTGGAACCAAGGGCGGAATAAATGCTATTGATCTGGCTTCTAGTATTCAAACAGCTATAGAATTAGGTTCATTTTTAACAGGTCCCAAGATAGAAGCAGTCGACAGAGAAAATTACATTTATTTGACAGATGCTAGCGGAAGTCATGAAAAAGTGGTTACAAAACTCATCACGGGATCTATGGGATCACTGACTGCATCTGTACCATTTGTTTTAGATCAGTCATTAAAAGGTGGAAGAGCAGATTTCGTAGATTTACCAAACGCCGTATTTGCATCATCAATAGATGGTCTCTTGACTTCATCATTTGACAATTTTCAAGAACTTAGAATGTTATCAACCATAGAACCAATCTTCATGGAAGACAAATTTGTATTGTCAGAAAATAACATAGAGTTTGACATAAGTAAACTACCAGCTGACATTGTCAACTATATAAAAATTACACCTTCTTTAAATTCAATTGATTCGCTTTTTAATGATGACAAGATGAGCAATTTGATTAACTTTAGGTATCTCCCTCCGATAGTTAAGACAAATAGCACATTACTTCCTGATAAAACAAATATTGATAATTTGCAACCATTTTTATTAGGCAATTATCCTCCGTTGGGTGACAATAAGAATCCGATATCTTTTACACAGATCAAAGATCAATTAAAAAGTTTTTCAAGCAAGACTATAGAATTCATAGAAACTACTAGAAAAAATAATCTTTTATGCCAAGTATTTGAAGTTGACACAGGTAATGGAACAGTGTCTAAACTCGATATTGTAGAGTACGGTGAAGTAAAGAATGACATTTTAGATCCTGATGTTGTTAGTAATAAAGTATATTTTCTAGGCAAGACATATCTTGACGACAGAGGAACAACAACGTATGTTAATATTTTTACTTTGGTATTTTCAAGAAGAGAGAGTATCGAAGAATGATTAAATTTGTAAGTAAAAAAAATATAAAATCACAAATTCTCTCAGTAGATCCTGTTAGATTTGCAGAGCTAGAAGAAGAGAATCTTGACCATTTCTTGATGAGATTTGTTTTTAAGATAAAGCTTGATGTTGCAGCAATCAACCCAGAAGATTACAACAGAGTAGATGTTTCTATAGTAAGCCCGCCAGCTGCTACTAATGAAGCAAAGACAAGTGAGAAACAAACCAAACTAAATCCAAATTTTTCTACTTTGTCTAGCACATTAACAAAATCTTCTACCTCTAAGTTAAAATTTAATCCAGCCGGTCAAAAAGTATATAAACCAGAAGTCAGCATACCAAAGTTGGCGCTCGACAAAATCAATAAAATTTTAATGCCGTTTGCTTTAGAAAAACAACAAGCAAAATCTTCTGCTTACTTAACAAAAGTACCAGTTTTTATTAATAGTCTTATAACTGATGCGTTGAATAAAAAATGTATCGTACAACTGCTTGATATACCTGAAGAAGTGTCTTTAGATCAGGGTGCACGACTCACACAAGATAGAATTATTAATTCTAATATGATCAAAGAAATTAACGATACATTTAGACTCCCCACAAATTACATAAATTCTCTCAATACTCATAATGAACTTTTTGGTAAAAAAATAATAGATAGATTTATTCATGATACCAATCAACCCCCAGAAAATTTCTTAAGCACGGTAAATTTCTACAAGATAAAAACTGATTTTACTAATCTTTCAGTGCTTGAGATACCAGTTAGAATTAAGATACCAATTTCACTTAAAAATTCTGCATTGCAGATTAAGTTTGATTTATTTGAAAAAAATAGCAAATTACCTCTAGAGTCTATTACAATGTCTTTAGATGTAAAGAGTTATTTTGAAGCCTACTACGCTTTGTCATCTACTCCCAATGTCGACTATGTAAGTTCTCGTGGAGGCGCCGCGGCAACTTTAGCCTTTTCTTATGATGCATTTGATAAACATAAAGTAGTTTCTTTTAACATTTATGTTAAGATGCTTAAAAATGGTAAATTTAATCAATTTAAGTTCATAAAAAATATAAATGTTTTTGACTTAAGACTGAGGCAATCTATTTTCTCTCTTAAGAATTTTTCGTTAGATGAACTAGCAGTTGCAAGAATTGTACCCGTAACAAAATTTGGAGAATCCGAGAAATTTACTGATATCGTCCTTGGCAATGGCAGATTAAGAGCTACAGGAAAAAGTTTATCATTAAGACTATTGCAAAGCCCTGACGAATTAGGATTAGTAAGAGCAATGATTGAAAATGTAACAAATCTTGCTCAATTAATGAAAATCTACCGAAGAGACTGCACTAATTCTCCTGACGCTCATTTTAAACATACACATACTGTTAAGATTGCTGGGCTTGGATCTACGTCTTTTGTAGATAGCGGCTTAATACCCGGTCATTTTTATGAATATTACGTCGAGTGTTTAGACAAAAGTGGAGGAACTATTCTTCAAGTCTCAGAGCCTGCTCTAGTAGAGATTCAAAAATTTGAAAATAGCGATGCTATAATTACAATAACTAATACTAGTGCTTCAAGCGACACAGTCACATTTACTATAACAACAATTGAGAAAAAATCAAAATCTGCTTTAATAAAGAACGCAATAGCCAATCTAGCTGACCCTACCGTTCAGGCGAGGTTTGACCCAGCTAGTGCAATCACAACAAACGAAAGCAAAGAAGACTTAAAGGCGCTTTATTTTCATGAAATTACAAGAATTTCTGAGTCAACATCAGAGAGATATGCAATGGGTATATTCCCAGATGGAGTTTTTACTGATGATAGACAAACAAGAAAAATTTTAGGCAATGTACCACCACCCCTCCCAGGAGGTACGTACTATTATCAGATAACAACTTATAAAAGAGATCTTCTTTCAATTAATAAAAATTACGTCGCATCAGGAAGAACAAATAACCAAAATTGGTTTTACTTGCCGTATAAGTGGAAAAATCATAAAGTTGTTTCAACTGGTATTCTCTTTAGCGAAGACAATTTTAACACGCCAGAGATATCTGACAGGGATTTATTGCTCATGCAGCCAATTAACGTCATAGCTTCTTTTAAATATACAATACCAAAAGATGAGGGTTCTTCAGTAATAAATCCAATAGTAAACAACATCACAAGAAAAACACATAAAATTCAATGGAATTCATTGGCAAATTTTAATTTTGACAGCTTTGTGGTTGTTAAAGTAGTCAATGGAAAGAAGATTATCTTAGGATCAACAAACAAAAACTATTACTACCACAAGTTAGAAGAAAATGATTTAGGCACTGTGTATTATGAAGTGACTCCAATCGGAGGAGATGACTACTCGATTCACAGCACATATTTTTCTAATCATATTTTTGTTTTAGACGATACTTCAGAAAGAATCTTAAGGAACGAATAACATGGGCGGTCAAAACATAAAATTAATACCAAAAACAGAAATCTTTGCTCACGTTGTTCCAATTCAGTCAGGCGAAGATGATCTATCAGATTTTGACCCAGGCGTGGACGCTTCAGGTCAAGGCACCGCCCCCACAAAACCGACAATAGTAGTACAATCTGCTTTAGATGCTGTTCTCGCGATGGACCCCGACGCCCTTTCTGACTTAGCACCTCCAAAAAATCCAGAAGAAAAAGATTTTTTAATCAATACAGGATTTGAGCAAAGTAAGCCCCTTATCATTTTATCCACAGAATTTTTGCCTCTTTTTGGATCAATAGAGACTAGTACGAGAGACTATGCTTTAAATGTTAAAGAAAAATCAGAGATTTTGACAGCGCTTAATGCATTTAATGTGTTGTCACAAAATGAACAAACACCAAAAATTTTATCAGATAATAAAGATGCGCTAATTAAATTTTCAAAAGATCAGTCCTTAAGAATCAAGAGCTTAATTCAAACCATAAATGCTTCAATTTCGGCTCTCAACGTGAAATATTTTTCACATATGTCTAAGCCCGTTCTTATCAACAAAACTAATAAAGAAATACAACAAAACAATGAAAAAACGCACGCCGTGGGTGCAGTGAATGACTTCTCCATAGCGTCAAAATTTAAGAATAAACCACAATTCACTAGAATGACTATGGCGGATTATCTACGTGATGCTGGGTGGGGAGAAGAAGCAAAGAAATTATCGCCTACGGCATTATACCAACAATTTATCCTTGAATTAAAGAGAAGCTTATTGACTCATTCTCCTTACTTATTGACAGATCCACCGACTCTGGGTTCAGCTCCCGTAATAAGCGATTTTAGGTCTGCATATGAGCTTAGAGGCTTGTTTAATATTGCATATAATTCTAAAACGCATTATGTCAATATAGAACCTATTGATGAAAAATCTTTATTGACAGATGCTTTAAAGCTATACTATCGAGCACATTTTGCGACCGTCCCAGCAAACAATCAGCCGTCTATCATAGACTTAACTGAGGCAAAGGCGGCCTCCGATGAATTTTTTGCGACCATAGACGCCGAGCAATTGCTCGGGCTCTTCGGGCTCCCCTCCGACCCATCGACCACCTTCGTTAATTATGATCTCAATGGATCACAAGTTATTATTAAAAGAATACTCGGCGCGCAAGCCAAGCCACCTCCCAGTATGTTTATGACATTTCTTCAAAAAGAAACGAGTATAAGAATTTCAAATTTACAAATAAATTCGCCGCACTCCAGCGACCACCGTGTTAAAGACCCAGTTGTAATATCCACTCTTCTTTCTAGAGAAATATCTTATTCAACTACTTTGTCAAATCCAGACTTTATAACTAATTTATCTGATCGAGGATTTACAGTTTCTAAGGGTTTAGTTACTGTGCTCAATGTCCCAAATAATATAAAAGTTTGGGATTTCATTATAGGTTCTAATTTTGTGAAAGACACGCTAGACATGTCTTCTATAACTAAGTCTAGAGAGGCAGGCTCACCAAATTTAGATCCTACTTTGCTTGGTTTGTCTAAAACAAAATATCAATTAGGCGGCGATAATAAAAATAAATACGGCGTTCTAACTTTTGAAACAAACGATATGCCTTTGGTTAATGAGTCATTACACAATTTGACACACGGCGCATATTTTTACATTGATAGTTCTCTTAATACGACTAATTTTGAGAATTTCGACACTACTAGACTTGATTCACTTATTTTAGATTTAGAAAAAGCTAACGAATCTAATCATTTAATTAAGAAACTATACACAGGGCTACCTAAGTCTGACGACTCACCTACACATGAATTATTATTTAATAAACGTATCGCAGATCCAGATCCAATAGATAAACTTGTTAGTTTAACAAGTTCAATTTTTGACATATACAAGAAATTTTTAAATATAAATTCAGCAGGAAAATTGAGCATAGATGCTGCAAAAAGACAAGAATCTTTTTATATTAAAGATAGTGGATTATTGCCCGATGCAGCTGCGATAGTTACAGCTTCAATATTTAAGCTTGCTGCACGCTCCACGAACTCGCCCGGCGGCACTGAACAATACAAACTTCGAAGAAAGTTAAATCTGTGCTTATTTCATATATTAATGAGGGAAGCTAGAAAATTATTAGAGGTTAATTATTCTGTAGACTATAATACTGTTTTTGAGAAGGTCGGCAGATTTACAGCTGCTACTTCAAAAGAATATGGCGTGGAGCTCTCGTCCGAGATAAATAACGATCTTGAACCTGACGTAAATATACTTGTATGGTCTGAAGCTAAATATGATGGAAAAGAAATAGGCGATGACTTGCGTGAATTTGCAAAAGATCAACTTTTAGGAAATCCCTCCTCGCCCGAACAAGCTGTAGATTTTCTTTTAATGACTTTGATCGGTCATAATGGAAGTCTAACCAGCATTAATGCCACTAATCTTGGTCAAGCATGTGTTCCACTGATAGAAGCTGCCAATGTCGGGTTTGGAGCTATAACAGTAGTTGAGGGCTCCGAAGACCCCGAGCTGGCAGCAGCTGTGGCCGCGCAAGGATTTATTAAAGGTCAGCAAGAAGTGACACATGGTGATTCTTCTACCACCCTCTCGACCCGCATCGAAGCCGGCGGGATGGCAGCCCTCGGCGGCGACGTCGAGAAGGAATACTCACTCTATTATAATGCATCAGAAGATAAAGTGAAAAGCGGAGACGATCCAACTGTTCTTGCCGTGTTAGGATCGCCAGAATCTTATTTTGGCAAACTAGGCACAGGGATTTCTTCTGACGCCCAGGGTCTATTTCAAGCGATTAGGGACTTAATGGTTGAGTTATTAACAAGACCCATATTTGATGCCCAAATACCAAATAATCTTGCAAACATATCAAGAACTAGATACAATCAAATTTCAAATGGAGAAATGTGCTGGTTTTATTTTAACTTAATATGTGATTTTTTTGCCGCGGTCGTACCCGATTCTTTTGACGGTACTTTTTCTACTGTGAGCATCGCAGATGTGAGAGTCGGTGGTTATAAGTTAAAATTAGATCAGTCAGAGCTAGATGAGAAATTCACAGTGCAAGGTGACACATTTATCTCAAATTTTATAGATGATTTTAGCAAGAGATACTACTCAGAACAAATTAGACAAGCTAACAGCATAGACATACTTGACAAATTTATCAAGAATGCTCTCAATAAGCTTAATAATTTTAGAGACAATTTGAGTAGCAACTTTGGATCTTATTTGTCAGAGTCTAGGAATGTTTTGGGATCAGATGGAAATTTAAATCCAGCACAGCGAGTTGCGTTAGCTAACATGTCTTTTTCTAGAGAGCAGCTCGTTCTATCTGATTACATCTTGAGTGAGATTCTAGACAGATTCGATACGAAGAATGAGTCTGAGTCAAAACTAAGAACTTTACCTGAGTTTAAGAATTATCCCTCACCCTTCATTGACTATGCGCCATTCACAGATCTAGATTTAACTTCTTATACGACTTTATCACCTTTCTTCAAGACTTTTGAAGGATTCGCAAAAGAAAAAAGCAATAATGCAAGAATCTTGTCAATCGGCATGCCGCCGAGAATGCTTAGAAATTTAATCGGAGAACCCTCAGCATACGAACTTGAAAGTGCAGATAGAGCAAGAAGCAATGTCGTTAGACTAAAAATCTACAAAAATGACATACTAAATTCGGGCATAGTATTTCAGCCCCTAGAATATCTTTTCGAAGTCAATCGCTTTCCAACCAAGATCGTCTCTAACTGGGACAGTCTTCTCAATTTTAATGGTTTAAATTTCAAGTCTATACCGACAAAATACTGGGATGGTTCCAAGATAGTATTGCACAAGAATTTTGATCAAGCCTTTTCATCTTATGGTAATTTCTTGACCGATTTTGAAAGACAAGTTATCTATCTTAATCATGTCTACAGTCAGTTAATTGAAGAATACATCAATTGGTTTTCAGGAAATAGAGTAGATGAGTCTCGATATACACACTATACCGGCATGTCAGATTATCTAAACAATCAAGTAATGCAGTTTCAGAATTACTTGAAGACAACGGGTAATAAGTTTGATCTGCAGAATTTATACAAACAACCCGCCAATGTTAACACACAGGGTCAAGATGTAGAAAAAATTGTTAAAAATCTTGAAAATACAGTAAAGAGGTATCTTAATAACGAAACGCTCCTTATGGATTTAAATGACTACAAGAGAAAAATTCTTTATCCAAAGAAATTTGATAGAGTTTTCAATGTGATATTTGATCCCGACTTTTTCAGAATAGTAACATTTGCTGATGAAGTTACTAAGAATAAGTATGTGAATGCCGGACTAGTAAGTCCCACTGATCAGTCTCTCTGGATTAGAAACACTCAGCAGTCTGATATTTACCTAGAAGAGTATTGGGCAACAATCGAACCTTACGATATAACAAATGAAATCTAAGATAACAGACTCTGTTTACACTGCCAACGTCCCAGAAGTAACAAATTTTTCTTCTGAATTTGTCTACAATTTTTACGTTGAAGACGAAAGAGTCACCGAGTTCAGGGAAGAGTTTTCTCAATTTAACTTAGACAACATACCAAGATATGTTAAACTAAACTGGGATCCACTTCCTAACTCAAATTACAATTTACAGATCGGCACAGAGTCTAGTGTTAATTTGTTCTCAAAATTAATATCAGAAGATGAGTCATTGTCACCCATGTATTTAAACATGAATTTTTCTGAGATATCTACAGTTGCACAAGGTTCTCAGGAGATGACAAATTATGCTAATTTAATTTCATCTGCACAGAACAGCATGACTAAGATTGCTAAAGAATATTTTTTAAGCTTAGTTGGGCCCGGGGGCGACTTAGAGTCTAAAGATTTTTTACATGCTACAATGAGTTTGAGAAGCGCATTTGACGCTGTCACTGATCTTCCAATAGATTCTTTGGGACTAAGAGTCTATGACAACGAGGGTAATATAACAGACGATAGAAGCTTTCTAAAGACGCTATCTACTTCTCTCGCTCTAAACATGAAGATAAACAAGCTGGCAATACCAGACTTTTTTCATAATCCAAAATCGGCCACGACTTCAATAAAAGATTACTACGCAAAGAGCTTAGATACTTTTGCCGAACAGTATGAAACTGCTAAGGCTTTATCTGCCAAAGGCGGCGATGCATTTGTTCCCGCTTATAAAGCTCCAACAGATACGGACTTCAAACCAAGAATCATAGGTTACGTCTTAACAAGATACCGCAGAATTGGTAATGAATTACGAGAAGAAAGAAAAATATACATCCCAGACCCTTATCAGACCGTGTATGTAGATAAAGAGGTTCTTTATGGTGCTACCTATCTGTATTCTTTAAGCGTTGTAGCAGAGGTCGACATCAACGGACTCACAGATGATGGTAATTATGAAGCAATGACAATGACTTTTGTATCGAGAAAGTCATCTATAAAAATTTTATGCTTTGAATATAAGCCACCTCCACCTCCCGCAGACATATCATTTATTTTTGACTATTCTAAAAGAAATGTCTCTGTAACTTGGGATTTACCTGTCAACAGACAGAAAGACATTAAACAATTTCAAGTTTTTAGAAGAAAATCTGTAAATGAGCCGTTTGAGTTGATAGGTCAGTATGGATGGGATAAATCAATACCTGGATTACCTACAAATGAAAAATATAAAACTGGTGAGGTTATTGACGCGAATAACATTGCTAACATAGATAGCAGTAGAAGAGATTTAGTCAAAGAAACGATTGGACCTGTATTTAAGCACACCGACAGAGACTTTGTAGTTGATACAGAATTTTTTGAATCAACATCTTACATCTATGCATTGGCATCAGTTGATGCTCATGGATTGATATCAAATTACTCTGCGCAGTATGAAGTCAAGTTTGATCATTTTAAAAATAGACTAAAAATTTCTCTGATATGCGATGAAGGCTCCCCCAGATCATATCCTAACATGAATCTAAAGATTGATGCTTTCAAAGATTCAATTAGGGTATCTGGTGACGCTACAAAGAAGCTAAATGTTTATTTTAGCCCAGAGTATCTTAATGTCCAAGACGAGAGAGGTAAAATGTTTAATGTAGTTAAATCAAAATCGTCTGGTTACTATTTAATTCAGATAATTAATTTAGACAATCAGCTAGTACAATTGCTTCGTTTGGACATAACTGACAGTACCCAAAAATTAACTTAAGTAATGACACAGAATATTTAACAAATAATTAGATCATTAGAATATTAGATGGGTAACTTGGTTAAGTAGCTTGATAATTTTGATGTAACACACAGGACTATAAAATGGGTTGGCTTGATCATTCAACAAATAACATCATATTAGACGCAGTTCTTACAGACTACGGTAGACAACAACTTTCTTTGTCTAACAGCACATTTAACATAACTCACTTTTCTTTAGGTGACGACGAGGTCGACTACAGCATGATCAAGAAGTACGGAAGAGCTGTAGGTAAAGAAAAGATCGAAAAGAATACACCCATATTTGAAGCCTTAACAAATCCAAGCATTGCTCTCAAGTATAGACTTATTGGTCGTGAGAACGTTGGAACAGCTGCATCTCAGGTATTTTTACCCATCTTGTCCCCCTCACCGGCGAGCATAGCTCTTGCAAATACCGCGGCGACGAGCACGTTATCTCAAGTAGTCACAATAAACTTAAAGTTCAAGGGATCGACAAACCCTGCAGAAATATCTGAAGTTGCACAGACTTCTTACAGCATCAAGGTACCCGATAGATTCTTTGTACTCTCCGCGGCCGTCAATGGCTCGCTGAGTTCAATTGATGCTGCTAAGTCAACTATTGCTAGCGGTGATCCTGGAAGAATAGCTACGTACGTCTTGAGTGTCAACGACACAACTCAACCCTGCGGTTTTACAATTGCCGCTAAAAACTTAGATAGCGCAACAAAGACAGTGTACGGAAAGAAAACTGGCACCGAACAAAGAACAATCACGTCAACTATAACAATCATGGGGAACAGGCACGGTGTAACAGCAGATGTTCCCGTCTCTTTTACATGTATAGCGTAATTAAAGAGGAACAATGGCATTATCTAAGCAGCTTGGGTCAGGCGATAAAAAAACAACTAGATCTTTTCTTAATCAGCTGATCGACGTTCTTCAAGAGGACATTTCAGCTTCAGTTTCAAGAAGAAAATATCAAGTCTTTGTTACGGGTGGCATCGGACCCGGCGTTACATCTTCTCTTTTTCAAACTGTATACGATCAGGATTTCACTCTACAGACAGCAAATCCTGTGTTTGATGTCACTATAGGGTTGGCACCCCCTGATGTCATCGACAGTGGTATTGCAGATTTGACATCAACAGCGCAAGACTCTGGCGGCAAGTACTTGTATCCAAGCAGCTCTCTTATGATGAGAGAAAAAACAGATTTGTATGGACAGTTTGCACAGATACTTCTTGGAGATAGATCAGAAGTTTTTACACTGCCTGTCGATGCATCGTTAACTTCCACAAGCACAACAACGACTGAAATAGACGCTGCGCTATTCTTAGCATTCAAGCGACTTTTTTCTAGAGATCAGATAAAGAGAGAAACTTTTGCAATGAAGTTTTTCACATCAGCGTCACTGACGAGCACAGGAGAAAATATGACGATCTATGATTCTGGACTTGGCGGTAGATCAAATCTCTATGTAACTTCAGCTTCAGGATCTTCTATATTCACAGACATTGGATCGTCTGATCAAAAGTTCTTTAGCGTCGGCGGCCAGTTTGGTTACATAGTAGACGCTGCTAATACTTCTAACGCTGTTGGAAGGATCTATTATGATTACGGCATTGCAGTGTTGGACATTGAAAAAGTTACTTCAGGTTCACAATTCATGTCAGGAACAATTGATGCAATGTCCTCCACGGGTCAGTTAATATTGGGAACAGATGGTACGGAGACTGCCGGTAAGGCAAAGTTAGTGCCAGATCTAATGACATCAGGAAGTATTGATAACATAATAGATCATTTCTGTTTTGCAAGATTTGGAAGTAGTTCTAATACAGCGATCACATTCCAAAATGTGACTAATATTAACTCTTCACTTATATTTTGCAGAGCGCTACCCGATGATTTTAATTTTTCTTCAAATCCCACATACGTCGAAGCAGCGGGAACAACCAACGAAGGTAGACTTGTGATCTTTGATCCGGCTCTGCCCGATGAGATTCAAGAAAATTTTGCATATGTTACTACGATTGGTCTTTACGACGCTTCTGGGGGTTTACTTGCTGTTGCCAAATTAAGCAGACCAGTTGAGAAGAGCGCCGGAAGAGATCTGACGTTTAGAGTAAGACTTGACTTCTGATCAGTCGAGTCATAGTTAAAACATGGCAATCATACCTGTAACAAGAGATGATGTAGAAAATTTTACAATCATTACTACGCCCCAAAGAGAATATTCATCAAGCTCTCTTGGCGTGACAGGATCAGTAAAAGTCTTCCCTAGACTTTCTTCGTCAGAAAAGTTAATGTCTGGTGAGGCATTTCTTGACGGCAATTTGACTGGCAGTTGGGAGTCAAATAATTTTAAGTCTGTCTACGAAGAGATAAAGAATAATGCCAGAGATTTAAGAATTGCAAACCAATCAATCACTGGCTCTGTTGGCGACTACATACAAGTTGTAAATAATTCTAGCACTAAACCTGTAGCTACTTTAGACGTAGAAAGATTTTCGCCAACTATTAATTTTACCAAGTACACGCTCTGTAAGAACAATGTTAAAAATATGTTAATGAAGTTCTACAGAACTGACTATCCACACGCACACTGGGCATACACAAATTATCATTCTTTAAATTTTTTTACAGTATCTACTGGTTCAGCTCTGATACCGACAGCATCTGTTCTTTTATATCCCAACGTTACTAGCAGTCTTTTGCCTTTACAAGCAGGACACGTGTCGGGAACTTATTGTTTATCAGGTGCTTTTACTTTTGATTTTCATATCAATCCAAGATATCAAGTCGACGGCCTAAATAACGGTCATTTTAAAGCAGGAACTATTTTTCATCTATCGTCAAGTTACGCCGTCTCTTTAGTGACTGGTTCTTCAAAAGATCCTCGAGGTTTACCTAATCATTTTAGAATACAGCTTCAACTTAAGCACAGTGCAGATGTTTCGCCTTCAAAAGCTGTGTCAGGCATCTATCCTAATGACTTGATATTTTTGTCGGATGACAACTCATTGTCACACAATAAGTGGCATCACGTTGTAATTCGGTGGGGAACAGATCAATATGCGCAAGGAACAGGCTCCTTTGTGATCAATGGTATCAATAGGGGATATTTTAATGTTCCGTCTGGAACGATTAATCAGGCAGCCTCTGTTTCTGTTGCAGACCCAGCAGCACTTTGCGTGGGCAATTATTATGAAGGAAAGAATTTTGGTGCATCTTCGCAGGCATATTTTTTCTCTACTAATTCTGCAAAGAGAGATGGTGTTGCCGAACTAATACAAGACATCGCGCAAGATGAACCGAACTCTTATAAATTTGAACATCCACTCAAGGCAGAAGTTCATGATTTGACTATAAAGAGATATTATTCTTCTGATTTTGAGATAAAAAATTCTGGGTCTGTTGGTTTTGGTTCAAGTGCCCTCAACAATCTAAACTGTGCCTTTTATTCTCCTCCATTCTTTGTTCAAGAAACAACTATACGTCGTTCGATCGGAGATAAGGGAGGCGTTCCACAAACTCCCTTCTTCTCAATAGACGGCACTACGGATGATCCATTTAATGTCGCTATGTCTTTTGGTGTGAATGGTCACTATATTAACTTAGAAAATTTCACTAAAGACTTTGCAAATTCTCAATTCCCGCGTCTGCTGAATTTGTCTGCCTCTACAATAACTACGACAACAGATCCCATTGAAGCGAATCCAACCCTATATGGGTCAGCAGGCGTGCCAAAGCGTAATCTAACAATTCTGCCCTGCGACGACGGCAAATTTGATCCAAATTACGATATTCTACAAAAAGAAAGATACATAAGTAAGTTTAGAAATTCTCTTGGCTTAACAGACTTGAGCTACATTTACCTTGATGATTTGGTATCTGCAGCGTCTTTAAGCGGCAGCGGTGTGGGCCAATACGATCCCGCCATTAAGACGTTCATTAGCTGGAGTCAAGAGCTCAACGGCGTAGATCCTCTCTACGCGGGTAAGCCTGCTGGACCCGCCCTCGAGCAAGCCCACCAGAACATCTATGCAGCTCTTTCAGCGTCCGTAGATGATGCTTCGTTCGACAGAGGCGTACAAAAAGATTTGCCTTTAACAATCTTTAAGACGCTGAGAGATCCATCTTCAAATCAGATAACTATTTTTAACATCAGTAATCTGTATTACGGTAGGAGAATTTTACCTGGAAGCTTCGTGTTAACTGACGATTCTATTACTGGATCCGAAGGTGCTATTAAATTGACGTTAAAAGATGATGGCTTTGGAAATCTTTACAGAGCTGATTCTGATAGCGTTCATTTTACGCAAGGCTCTATTGGTAACATATTCTATGACGAAGGTATTGTTCTACTGAAGAGTCCACATCTATTCTTCTTTGGAAAAGAACAATATGAGATGTCTTTTAAGGGCGTGAACAACATATACTCAACAAAATACGAGATCTTGGCTGGTCAGGGTCAGCTAAATTCTTCTTCTAATCCGACTTATGCTGCTTCAAAAAACAGCATGAAAGTGTCAGGTGACGTTACTGATAAAGAAAATTTTGTCTACGTAACTGGTATTAATTTTCATGATGAAAATATGAACGTGATAGCAAGGGCCAAGCTAGCGCAACCAATCATCAAAAGAAATGCTGATAAAATTTTGTTTAAGGTTGCTCTGGACTTTTAATGAAGAAGAGAAAAAAAAAGAAAAGCAAGCGGGGACGCTATCACAGAGGATTACATGTTTCACCCATAGCAGGTGATTGCAAGTTTAGATCTTCATGGGAACAGAAGTACATGCTGTACCTCGACGCTCACCCAGATGTGTCTTGCTGGTCTTACGAAAAGACAGTGATAGAATACGTGTCCAATCAGAGGACCAAGAAGATTCGAAAGTACTATCCTGATTTTTATGTCGAGTTTAAAGATGGTTCTCGGCGATTAATTGAGATCAAGCAGAAGAGAAAACTGGAACAAGCCAGCGTTAAGAAGAAGGCGCACGCGGCGCATGCATGGTGCGCCAGCAACGGTGCCACTTATGAAATACTTACAGAAATTGAATTAAAGAATATGGGCTTGATTTAATCGAATTTACATGCTTCAATCTTGTTGAAAAATAGAATGCTGTGGGAGACTTGATACTTGGACTCGACGTTTCTACCTCAGTCACGGGGGTGTGTCTGTTGAATCCTGACCTAATGCCTAATTCTAAAGGCTCCCACATTTTATACTTAGATCGAATAGAATTTAAGAAGTGCAAGACGCTGTGGGAGAAATCTGATCTTGTAGCAGCTGAATTCGATTCTTTGAGAAAGAGATTTGAAGGTAAAATTAGAGTTTTTCTAGAAGAGCCGTTGATGGGATTTCGGACTGGAATGTCTTCTGCTGCGACCATCACGACGCTCATGAGGTTCAACGGCATCGTGTCGTACATCTCTCGTGAAATATTTAAAGTAGATCCTGAGTACATCGCCTCGTCGTCCGCTCGAAAGCTCTGCGGAATAAAGATTAAAAGAACATCAATCGCAGGCATGAGCGGAAAAGAACAGGTCTTCAAGTACATGTCGGAACATGACCTAAAGCACGTCACTTGGCCAACAAAGAAAAACGGTGAAATGGTTGATTGGTCTAGAGACGCAACTGATAGTTATTGTGTAGCGAAGGCAGCATGCATACTATCACAAAAGAAAGACTGAGAAAACGTTTAGAATTTACTGAAAGAAAAAAGAAAAACTTGATCAAAAAGAAGAGTTGAAAAATTCATGACCTGCGATTTACGATACCACTGTGGTCCAAAGTCTAACGGACAAGATTAAATTCTTTGAATCAATATTCGGCCGTGGTCGAATATCAGGAAATGGCATCAACTTCGACGTCAGGTGTCCGATCTGCTCACCGACAGATCCAACAAAAAAGAAGCTATCAATTAGAACAGACAATGATTTTAACCATTGTTGGGTATGCGGCTGGAAGGCCCGCAGTCTTTTGCCGCTTCTAAAGAAGTACGGTTCACAAGATCAAATCAGTGTCTATAAGAAATTGCTGGGTGTCAATGACAGAAACGATTTAATCACAGCTGAAGTAGAAGAGACAAAAAAAATAGAATTACCAAGAGACTTTTGTCTTCTTTCGCTCGGAAACTCAAATGACCCAGATGTTAGAGCGCTTTGGAGATACGTGCTCGGTAGAGGATTAGAGGAGAAAGATGCATGGTACTTTAAATTTGGATTCTCAAATGATCCACGCTGGAAGAGGAGAGTTCTAATGCCGTCTTTTGACAGCAAAGGAAGTCTTAATTACTTTGTTGCCCGTGCAGTAGATTCTACCAGAAAACCAAAATATGACAATCCCGACGTTGACAAGAATCCCATCGTCTTCAATGAGATCAATATAGACTGGTCCAGAAGACTAGTTCTATGTGAAGGACCTTTTGATTTAGTTAAGTGTCCTGAAAATTCAACAGCTATGCTAGGTTCTGATCTTGATGAGCGACATGAACTTTTTAACAAAATTCTATTGCACAACACACCGATTGCGCTGGCAATGGATGGTGACATGTGGGATTCTAAGATGCCCAAGTTAGTCAAGAAGCTTCAAGAATATGATGTCGATGTCGTAGTCGTAGATGTTAGACAATGGGGTGATCCTGGCAATATGTCCAAAGAACAGCTTCTAGAGGCTTTAGACGTAGCTCGGCCGTTTAGCTGGAGTGATATGTTTTCTAACAAGCTAAACAAAGCGCTCACTTCTAGTTTACGAATTTAGCAAATTTGAACATTATTGTAACTTAAGTAAAAGATTGATAGAATGGTTAAAATAGCCCATACCGCAGATGTGCACTGGCGCGGGTTAAGCCGGCACGATGAGTACAGACAGGTCTTTAAATTCTTTGCTGAAGATTGCAAGAAGAATAAGGTAGACCACATTTTTGTCGGCGGAGACATCTTTCACACCAAGACAACAGGCATCTCACCAGAGTACATTGAGCAGCTGACATGGTGGCTAGAGACTTTAGTTAAAATTGCCCCTGTTCACTTGACGCTCGGCAATCATGACGGCAATTTGACTAATCTGTCTAGACAGGATGCTGTATCACCCATTGTTCAAGCCATAAATAATCCCAATATCACGCTCTATAAAAAGAGCGGTGTTTATGAGTTCCACCCAGGATACAATTGGTGCGTTTATTCTTTGTTCGACGAAGAAGGATGGAAAGACGTCAAACCAGAGCCGGGCAAGATTAACATAGCTTGTTATCACGGCGCGGTTTTAGGATGTGTGACAGAGTCAGGGTGGGAGATTGATGAGTCTCACATCAAGGTTGATTTTTTTAATGACTATCCGTATGCATTTTTAGGCGACATTCATCAGATGCAGTATCTCGGGTATAGAGAAACTTCTGATGGTAAAAAGAAACCATGGATAGCCTTTCCAGGTACTCCGGTACAGCAGAACTATGCTGAAGAATTGAAACATGGTTATCTTCTGTGGAACATTAAGTCTCAGGACGATTGGGATGTTGCTTTTAAAAAGCTTCCTAATCCACGACCTTTTGTGACTGTTAGTTGGAATGGTTCTCAAAAAGATTTTTTGAAGGAAGCTTCGCAATATCCCAAACAATCACGCTTTAGAATTAAATCTTCTAATGCTCTCAGTCAAGACGATGTCAATTTTTTCAATCAGACGCTAAAGAGTCTGTATGATGCTACAGAAGTAACTTTCAAATCCGAGTACAAAGCAGAGAGCGAGACGATCAAGGCCGGCAGCACAATTATCGCTAAATCGGATTTAACATCCCCTGATGTAATCTTATC
>Ga0194132_10001587_pt1 | contig 45772 bp, 40 predicted proteins | sample TA2KigOf80mmetaG_FD_148612 | JGI IMG/M metagenome (GOLD analysis project Ga0194132, IMG submission 148612) | Freshwater microbial communities from Lake Tanganyika, Tanzania - TA2015054 Kigoma Offshore 80m | ecosystem: Environmental > Aquatic > Freshwater > Lake | place: Tanzania: Lake... | reverse complement strand
CGCAGTCGCCGACGCTCGTGCTCGACCGGCCGCTCGCAGGCGATTCGGTGCTAGCCGTCGTCGACCCACGAGCGAACCGGTTCGACCCGCTTCTGACCGCGATCGATTTCGCGGAGCGGCTGTCGGCGCAGCGCGTCGTCGCCTGCCATGTGTACTTCGATGAGGCGCAGGCCGCGTGCGACGAATGGGAGCAGGAGGCGTTCGATCAGCAGGTCGAGCTGATGCGCATCTTCCTCGAGCGCGTGCCGGTCTCGGATCGCGTCACCGTCGTTCCGCGAATCGTCCAGTCGCCTTCTCTCGAGCGGACGGTGACCCGCATCGCGGCCGAGGAAGCGACGGCGCTGGTGATCGGTTCGCCCGATCTGATGCCGGGCGCATCGGTGCTCACCCTGCCCGAGAGGAGGACGCGCCCGTCGATCGGTCTCCGGGCGGGCCTCCGGGCACTCTGGTCTCGATTGATCGACCGCCCGGCGGGCTTTCCAGCTTAAGGGCGCTTCAGTTCCCGTCGCCCTGCCCTCACCTTGAATGGATATCCGGGCGCGCCGTTCAGCGGGTACGCCGCGAGCGTCGAGATCCTGTCCTTGTCCTGGGAGCGCACACCGAATCCGGTCGCGCCGGGTGTCGCGGCGCCGGGCAGAGCGAACGACGTTCAGCGTCGACTAGTCCGGTTCCTGGTCGTCCTCGTCGTCGTCCCCGTCCTCGTTAAAGAGGAACGAGCGCAGCCAGCCGGCCTGGAACGCGGTGGTCACCACGTGGGTCTTTCCGCCGCGGCCGCGCGCGGTCGCGATCTGCTTGAAGCTCGGGGGAAACCCCGGCGTCTGGACCGCCGCTTCGAGCGTGAGCTCGGCCCCGTCCCTGCTGTAGACACGGACCTCGTCGCGATCGTCCGTGGGGTTGGCGGGGTCGTTGAGATTGGCCGTGACGGCGAAGACCCCGTCCTCGTTGGCTTCGATGTCGGTCAGGAATACACCGGCGGCGATGTCCCCCGGCTCCGAGATCCCTCTGTTCCCGATGCGCGCCGCGAAGAGCAGGTCTTCCGTGCGAAGGGGGAGGAGGAGGGTGCGGCAGGGCGCCTGCGGGGCGTCAGGGTCGGATAACGGGCGTTCCGTCAACCACCCCGCCTAATGCCGCCTTCTATGAAGCGGCATGCTGAAGTCAAGATCCTGCTCGAGCGCGTTTCCCTTTCTTAGCCGTTCTTTCTGCGTGCTGTCCGGCGTGTGCAGCACCGGCGAGGTCCCTCATCCTTCTATTCGCGCTCAGGGTGGCGATCATTTGTCGCCGGCGCAGCATGGGACACGCTGGCGTGGTGTGCGATCTATCCTGCGGCTCTCGCGTGCGGCCAGGCGGCATTTCGCACTGCCACGCCATTCGGTGGACGCACCGGGCGTGCGTTCGGCGGTGTGTCTAGGCAGCCACCGCCCTCACACGCACGCGTGTGGCGTCAAAGTCATGGCCGTCCCGCCACATCGCATAGAGGCAGCGGGCAAGCCGCCGGGCGAGGGCCACCACCGCGATGCGGCGGCCCCGCCGGGCCGCGACCCGATGGACCCAGGCGTGCAATGCGGCGGCGCGGCCGCGGCGGCAGCGCCAGATGTGCCAACTGGCTTGGACCAACAAGGTCCTCGGCTGAGCGGGCCCGGCTTTCGTGATGGCCCCGCGATGGTGGCGCTCGGCGGAGCTGTCTTCCCGCGGCACGAGGCCGAGATACGCGGTCGCGTGTCCCGCGGCCGGAAATCGGTCGATGCGATCGAGCGTGGCGCGATAACTCAGGGCCGTCACCGGCCCAACCCCGGGGGCGGTCATGAGCCGCTGCGCCACGGGATCGGCGGCGGCGCTCTGGCGCGCCCACGCCTCGGCCTCGCGCAGCGGGATCGCCACGGCATCGAGCAGGTCGGTCAATGGACGCAAGGCCTCTCGCACCGGTACCGGCAGGTCGAGCGCGGCGAACCGTCGGCTGAACGTGTCGGCGGCCCCCGTCGGCATCCGCTGACCGGTCGCGCGCACTTGCGACCGCAGCAGATTGATCAGGCGTGTACGCATGCGGACGAGCTGTTCTCGCACGAGCAGCCGCCGCCGCATCGCGCGTTGAGCGGGGCTGACCCGATAGGCCGGCCGATACACGCCGGTGCGGTTCGCGTCGGCGAGCGCCGCGACGTCGCGCCGGTCGGTTTTGATCCGGCGCGTTCGCGTCCCATACATCGCGGCGAAGTTGGGATCCGCGACGACCACCTCGTGGCCCAACTCTTCCAGGCACGTCGCGACCCACTCGCTTTCCGTGCTGGATTCCAGCAGGATGCGCATCGGCGCACGCCCACCAAACACCGCGGCAAATTGATCGGGACGTGTGACGATGCGCCGCTCGGCGACCACCGTCCCCTCGGCGGTCACGATGCGAACCTGGCTGTGCGTCGTGTGGAGATCGATGGCACCATACTCCATGGCTGGCTGCTCCTTTGCGCCTGTAAGCGCGTGTGTCCCCGTGGAGGTACGCTACCACCCGGGATCAGCCAGCCGCTTCATCCCATCTATCCTCTTACCTTGGTGACTCGCATGGTGTTCCTCCCGCGCGATCACGCGCGTGGGCTCTCGCCCTGCCATCGACCAGCGTATCAGTTGACCCGCGGGTGTGCGACTCACCCGCGCGCTGGCCAGTGCCCAAGGATGGCCGTGATACAGACCAGCTTCACGAAGCCGTCCCCCGCATGCAGCGCGAAGACCCGCCATGGGTACCCCTCATGCAGGACCGACCCGGCCAGTGCGGCGTAGATGATGACCCACATCGCGAGCCCGAGCAGCACGGCAGTGCCCACGGTGTCGACGCCGCCGCGCGGCATCAAGGCCGCCAGCACGACAGTAATTAGCAACCACCGACTGAACTCGCCCACGATCTCACCGAGGGGCATCGCGACGCTGGCGGTCGGGTCGAGCCCTCGGAGCGTGAGGTAGGCTCTACCAAAGAGTAGCGGGCTGTACCACAGTCCTCCGACCACGAAGGCCAGGACGGCAGCGCCGAATACGGCGACGAGGTTGATGCGTAGCATAGGGCCTGTCTCCTCTTGAGGACGCTCGAGTCGCGTCTGAGGAGATGTCGAGACCGAGGTGCGGGTCTCGACATGGTCAGCGAGGCATTCAACAAGCGACCGGAGGGACGTCCGTGAAGTATCTGATCCTGATCTACAGCAACCCGATGAGCCGCGCCTTGTGGGCGGGGTTCTCGCCCACGGAGCAGGCCGCCGGGTTCCAGTACTACGCCGCCCTTACCGAAGAACTCGCCGCCAGCGGCGAGCTCGTCGTCGCCGAGGCGCTCGCGGATGTGGCCACGACGAAACGGGTCCACTTGCGCGATGGGCAGACGCTGACCACGGACGGGCCCTTCGCGGAAGCCAAGGAGCACCTGATGGGCATCTATCTGGTCCAGTGTGCGTCGCTGGAGCGGGCGGTCGCCATCGCGGGTCGAATCCCCGAGGCCGAGTACGGACTCGTGGAAGTGCGGCCGATCATGGCCCTCGGCGGGTCGGACATGTGACACCGGTGCCACGGCTTGACGACCTGCTGCGTGAGGCGGCGCCGAAGGCGATTGGCGCCCTGGTGCGTCGGTTCGGGGACTTCGCCGCCTGCGAGGATGCGGTCCAAGAGGCGCTGCTCGCCGCGGCGACACAATGGCCCGTTGACGGCGTCCCTGACAACGCCACGGCGTGGGTGGTGCGTGTGGCGTCGCGTCGTCGCATCGAGATCTATCGAGCCGACGAGGCGCGGCGGCGGCGGGAGGCGCTCGTCGTCGCGCGCGACGTCCGTCCGGATCCCGACGCCGAGGAGGCGGACGACACCCTGACCGTGCTGCTCCTGTGCTGCCACCCAGCGCTGACGGTGCCCTCGCAGGTCGCGTTGACGTTGCGCGCCGTAGGTGGTCTCACGACAGCAGAAATCGCGCGGGCGTTTCTGGTGCCGGAGGCCACGATTGCCCAGCGCGTCAGCCGGGCGAAGCAGCGTATCAAGGACGCGGGCGCCACGTTCGACCTGCCGTCGCTCGAGGCACGCTCTGCGAGTGTCGAGGCCGCGCTTGGCGTGCTCTATCTGATTTTCACCGAGGGCCACAACGCGAGTGCAGGCTCGGTGGTGCATCGTCGAGACCTGACCGTAGAAGCCATTCGGCTCGCGCGGCAGCTCCGTGCGCGATTGCCTGGTGATGGCGAAGTGGCGGGGCTCCTCGCGCTCATGGTGCTCACGGACGCGCGGCGTGCGGCGCGCCTTGGCCTCGACTGCGCGATGGTGCCATTGGCTGTGCAGGATCGTCGCACGTGGGATCGCGAAGCCCTCACGGAGGGGGTCGCGCTCATCCAGTGGGCCTTGGCGCACGCGCCCGTCGGGCCCTACCAAGTGCAGGCCGCCATCGCTGCCGTGCATGCCGAGGCCACGCATGCTGAGGCGACGGACTGGCCACAGATTCTTGGCCTCTACGACATCCTGCTACGGCTCAGTCCTGGTCCGATGGTGTCGTTGAACCGAGCTGTCGCGGTGGCGATGGTGCACGGTCCACGCGCAGCGCTTGACCAGCTCGACGCGGCGCTCCACGACGGGACCCTGGCCGTGCATCACCGCCTCGACGCGGTACGGGCGCATCTGCTCGAACAAGATGGCGATCGCAACGGAGCGCAGCAGTGCTTCGAGCGAGCGGCTCGGCGCGCGCTCAGCATGCCGGAACGCCAGTACCTGGAGACCCAGTCCGAACGGCTCAAGAGTATCGGCGGCAGTTGACAAAGGGATCGCCCACGAACCCCCTTGCCTCCGCCTCGTCCGAGACCTTTAAACCCCGAGTAGTCGCTAGCGTTCATCGGAAGTGGCTCGGCGCACGATGCCGCGACGAGCACCCCGATGCGCGTGCCGAGCCACTTTCGATAACGAGACTTGAAGGAAGCCGCTGGCGCGGCGGCCGGCTATGGAGCTGGAATCAGGATCGCCGTGGTGTGCGGGCGTGGTTGACACCGTCGACGGCGCACGAGCGACGGCGACGGCAGCCGATCGCGCGGGCGTGGACACGGCGAGCCGCTCCGATGGGGCCCGAGCGTGGCCCGTGAGCGACACGTCGACTGAGACGTGGCCCTCCACGTCGTGATCGCCGCCGGGTCAGGTCGTCGCGGTCGGTCATGACGTGTCGAGGCTCCACGTCCGCGTGGCGAGCGTGCGGGCCGAGAGGATGGGCCCGATGTGCATGGCCGCGCCGCAGGCGGGACACGTCCACGTCGCTGGCGTCGGCGACGCGGGCGTGGTCGTGGCCGCAGGCGGTGGCGGGCTCGTCGATGGCGGCGCCGATGGGTGAGGCGGCGGCGCTGGCGACGAGGCTGAGCGCGCGAGCACCGTCCGGGCGCGCGTGATCCGCGTGGCGCGACAGGCGTTCGCGAGGAAGCCGGACTGCCGGATGCGGACGAAGCCGCGCGGCAGGATGTGCTGGACGAAGCGGCGGAGAAACTCCATGGCGGAGAGCGTCATCTCGCGGCGCTCGTGTCCATGCGCGTAGTCTTTGTAGGAGAAGGTCACCCGCTCGCCATCGAAGGCGAGCAACCGGTGATTGCTGATGGCGACGCGATGGGTGTAGCGCCCGAGATAGCGCAGCACGGCGGGCGCGCCGCCGAAGGCCGGCTTGGCGTAGACGACCCAATCGGTGTCGAAGAGCGGGTCGATCAGCGCGCGCCAGGCCTTCGAGGCCTTGAGGTGCGCACTCCCGCCGTCGAGGTCGAGTTCCTGCCGGTCGTACGCGCGCCGCAGCGTCGCGACAAACTTCCCGCGAAACACGCGACTGAGGACGGTGATCGGCAAGAAGAAGCCGGCGTACCGAGGAGGCACCCAGCGATCCCCGTCGCCGGACACGCCGCCTGCCGGCACGACGCAGTGCACGTGCGGATGGCGCACGAGCGTCTGGCCCCAGGTGTGGAGGATGCTGAGCACGCCGATCTCGGCGCCGAGATGGCGCGGGTCGGCGGCGATCTCGCGCAGCGTCGCCGCGGCGGCCTGGAAGAGCCACGTGTACAGGGCCGGCCCGTTGCGATACGCCAGCGTCAGCAGATCATGCGGGAGCGTGAAGACCGCGTGCACATACGGCACGTCGAGCAGATCCCGTTCGCGCGCGTGCAGCCACCGCTCGCGCGCCTGGGCCTGACACTTCGGGCAATGACGATTCCGACACGAGTTAAAGGAGATGGCCTGATACCCGCAGCCGTCACACCGATCGACGTGCCCACCCAAGGCGGCCGTGCGACAGCGCGCGATCGCCCGGAGGACGGAGCGCTGTTGGACACTGAGCCACGGATGCTGCGCGACGAAGGCGTCACCCTGCGCGTGGAGGATATCGGCCACCTCCACGGCAGGCCGGCTCATGGCGCGCTCGGCCGAAAGCGGCGCAGCCGATAGCGGGGCACGGCCGCCGGCGTGGCGACCGCCAAGCGTTCGAGCGGATTCGGCGCGGCCTGCAGGTGCTGGGGCGAGAGGTGCAGATAGACCGTGGTGTGCGTGAGGTCCGCGTGCCCCAGCAGGACCTGAATCGTCCGGAGGTCCGCACCTGCTTCGAGCAAGTGGGTCGCGTACGAATGCCGCAGCACGTGTGGGCTGACGCGACGGTCGATCTTGGCGGCCGTCGCCGCCCACTTCACGGCGTCCCAGATCACTTTCGCGGTGAGCGGCCGATCGGCGCGCCACCCGTGCTCCCAGCCGGGAAACAGGTACGTCTTCGGCCGCATCCAGCGGTAGTACTCACGCAGCGCGGTGAGCAGCATCGGACTGAGGGGGACCTCGCGCGCGTGCCCCCCTTTGCCCCGGTCGATGCGAATCACCATCCGCTTACTGTCGATGTCGGCGACCTTCAGCTGCAGCAACTCACTGCGTCGCAGCCCACAGCCGTAGAGCACCAGCAGCATCGTGCGGTGATAGAGATTCTTCGCGCCGGCGATGAGGCGCTTCACCTCGTCCGGCGTCAAGACCGTCGGCAGGCGGCGCGCGCGTTTCGGTGTGGGCAGCTCCTCCTTCATCTCGCGGCGCTTCAGGACGCGGATGAAGAAGAATCGGAGCGCCGCCACGTGGAGCCCCACCGTCCCGACGGCGAGCTTCTTCTCTTGGAACAGGGACGCGTGATAGCGCCGAAGCGCGTCACGCCCGATGCGATCGAGGCGGCGGGGATGGTGCGCGTGCTCGCAGGTGCGGAGCGCGTGGACGTAGGTGCGAATGGTGCTCGGCGAATAGTTGCGCCGAACCATCTCCTCACGAAGGCGTTGCTGGAATGTCGTCACGGGTGCTACCTCCGTGACGCACGCTACGCCCTACCCTGGTCGAGTTACCTGGCTGCCCGTCGGCCGCCGCGCCAGCGGCTTCGTTCTAGTCGCAATGTGGCGAGCTGACGGAGCCGAATCGGCGATGGGGCACCGCCGGTCGGGTATTCACGACGGGCTCTTGAACGGTCGGTACTCGTCAAACTCCCACATGAGCCGCCGGTTAAGAGCCGCGGCCACCTCCGCAGCGTAGATCATTACCTCAGCCGTCATCGTGGCCGGTTTCGAACGTAACCAGATCGGCGTTTTCCGCGGTTTGAGCAGCTCACTTCTCGTAAGCGCCTTTTCTTCAGCGAGTTGCAGCTGGCTCCCAGCGGAGGCATTGGCGCGCGGCGCGCGATGGGATCGGGCGCCGGAGGCCCGCACGGTCTTCGCCCTGTGCGTGCCAACGGAGGTCCTGAGGAACCGGCCTCCTCCACTCCGGGACTTCGCAGCACTGATACCCACCACAGGCTGCGGCAATTGGTCGCAGATCCGACAGTGTCCCACGGCGGGACAATGATCGGATGAGGACCCGATTGATAGGCCTCGGCCTGATGCTCGCGCTGGGCGCCGGCGCCGCCCAGAGCCCCGTTGAAGAGCTCGCAACACCCGCAGGACCCGACAGCGGGATGTACTCGCTGACGACAGGCGCGAACCAGGAGACGTATCTCACGTGGCTCGAGCCGACGTCGGGCGGCAGCCACGCACTGAAGTTCTCCCGACTTGCCGGCATCGGGTGGACGGCGCCCGTGACGATCGCGCAGGGCTCCAACTGGTTCGTCAACTGGGCCGATCACCCGTCACTCACCGCCACACGCGGCGGCCGGCTGTTCGCCCATTGGCTGGTGAGCACCGGGCGCAAGACCGGCGCGTACGGCTACGCCATCCGGGTGGCATCGTCCGAAGACCAGGGACGGACGTGGCGCACGGTTCTCGACGAAGGCGTGCGGAACGTCAAAGACTACTCGGGGTTCCTGTCGTTCCTCCCCACGGGCACCACCACGACAGCCGTCTATCTGACGCCCTTGGCGCCTGACGATGGCACGGGCGGCGATGAGGACGATCACGTCAAGACGGTGGGTATCGCACGGTTCGCGGCCGATGGCCGCGAGATCGACCGGACGATTGTCGATACGGACTCGTGCTCGTGCTGCAGCACGGACATCGCGGACACCGCGAACGGGCCGATCGCGGTGTATCGTGATCACGAGGCCGGCGAGATCCGCGACATCTCGATCGTGCGCCACGTGAACGGCCGGTGGACGACGCCAGCACCGGTACATCGTGACGGCTGGCGGATCAACGGGTGTCCGACGAACGGCCCGGCCGTCGCCGCGGTCGACCGCCGCGTCGCGGTGGCGTGGTTCACGGCGGCCCACGACCAGCCGCGGGTGTACGTGGCGTTCTCGACTGATGCCGGCGCCACGTTTTCGGCGCCACTGCGCGTGGACGACGGTCGCCCGGTCGGATGGCCCGACGTCGTCATGGTCGACGATGGGCGGACGATCGTCAGTTGGCTCGAGCGCGCCGACGAGGGGAAGGGCACCATTCGTATCCGCGAGATGGCGCCAGGGATGCGAGGCGCTGCGCTCTCGGTCGCGACGGCATCGAGTGGCCGATCGACCGGGATTCCGCACATGGTGCGGTCGCGCGCCGGCGACCTGATCGTGGCCTGGCGCGACGGCCAGGTGCGAACCGCCCGAACAATGTGGCCGCGAGGCAGCGGGGCGGCTCGGTAGTGAATTGATGCGAGACGTCGGCGACGTCCCTCGCCTGACATTCGAGGCACTGCCAGGATGACGCCCCTGTTCCAAGTTGCGAATTCGCGGCCTCACCGAGCGTCGCGTGTAGTGTTGCCCTGGCTCGTGCGGTTACGCTGGGTCTCGGTGGTGGCCCTCGCGGTGGGCCTGTTGACGACGCCGTTCTGGGGTATCGAGATCCCGATGCTGCCGATCGCGGCGCTGCTGGCGGCCCTGGCGGGCACCAACCTCGTCCTCGCACTCCAGCTTCGCTCGCCAGAGCCGAGTCGCACCGTCATCGGCGTGTCGCTCTTGGTCGACAGCGCGCTGCTCACCGGCATCCTCTACTTCGCGGGCGGACCCATGAATCCGTTCAGCGTGGTGTACCTCGTCGGCATCACGTTGGCGGCCGTCACGTTGGGCCACCGCTGGGCCCTTGCGATTGCGGCGATCTCGATCGCGCTGTACGCGATCCCGTTCAACATCTACCAGCCCTTGCGGTATGCCGACTCCCGATCCAGTCAGTACGCGCTGACACTCCATCTGGCGGGGATGTGGGTGGCGCTCTCGGCGGCGGCGGTGCTCATCGCCTACTTCGTGGGCCGTGTCTCGGAGGCGCTCGAACAGCGGGAACGCGAGCTCATCGCCGCCCGCCAGGCGGCAGAACGGAGCGAGCGGCTGGCCGCGCTGTTGTCCCTCGGCGCCGGTGCCGCGCACGAGCTCGCCACGCCGTTGAGCTCGATCCGCACGGCGGCGGCCGAGCTCGAACGCCATGCCGGCCTGCCCGCAGACGGCGCGGCGCGCGAGTACCTCCAGGTCATCCGGCGCGAGATCGACCGGTGCACGCACGTCTTGGATCAGTTGAGCGGCCGCGCGGCCTCCGCCTCGGCTGCGGACACGCAGATCGAGCCGGCGCGTCTCGTCGACGACGTGCGCGCGCGACTCGGCGAGGCCTGTGCCCGTCGGCTCGAGATCATCCTACCGGCTCACACTCGACCGATCGCTGCGCCCGCTGAGCCGTTGCGCCAAGCGGTCGTGGCCCTGGTGCAGAACGCCTTCGACGCGTCTGCTCCCGATCAGGCCGTCACCCTGCGTCTCGACCAGCAGACCGCCGGGGTACGTGTCGAGGTCGTCGACGCGGGCCGCGGTATGGACGAGGCGCTGAGCGCGCGAGTGGGCGAACCCTTCGTCACGACCAAACCCCCGGGGGCGGGCCTCGGCCTCGGGTTGTTCCTGGCCCGCGCGTTCGCCGAGCAGATGGGCGGCGGGTTGCATGTGCGCTCGGTACTCGGCCGCGGCACCTCCGTCGTCCTGGAGCTGCCGGCATCGTGAGGGAGAGTCCGCGCCTCCAGCCCACGGTGCTCGTTGTCGAAGACGACGACGTCTTCTGCAAGGTGCTCGTGCAGGCGCTCGGCCCCAGGGGTTACGATGCGCGTGGCGTTGGCACGGGCGCCGCGGCGCTCGACGTGGCCCGCGCCGATAGCCCCGAGATGGCCGTCGTCGACTTGCGGCTCCCCGACATGTCCGGGCTGGACGTGGTGCGCGAGTTGAAGGCCATCGACGCGACCACCGCGGTCGTCGTGCTGACCGGCTATGGCAGCATCGCGACTGCGCTGGAGGCCATCCGCCTCGGCGCGCTGCACTACTTGACCAAGCCCACCGACGCCGATCGCATCCTCGAGGCGTTCACGCATGGACTCGAGGCGCGTCCTCGCGACCTGGCCGTCGACACGCCGTCGCTCGCGCGCGTGGAGTGGGAGCACATTCAGCGTGTGCTGGCGGACTGCCACGGCAACGTCTCGGAGGCCGCGCGCGCCTTGTCCATGCACCGGCGCTCCCTGCAGCGAAAGCTTGCGAAGCACCCGCTGCCCAAGTAGCAGGATCAGAAGTCCACGCGGAGCGTGACGTCGGCCCACCGCGGCGCGCCAAGGAAGAACATCGGCGCGCCCGTGATCGACGCCGCGTAGAGCTCGTCGGTCAGATTGCGCAGACGTCCGGTCACGATAACGCGAGACGACAGTCGATAGGCGGCAAAGGCGTCGTAGAGCGCATAGGCGCCGTCGCCAATGGTGTTGGCCGGATTGCCGAAGCGAGCGGACACCCAGCGCCCGCCGAGTCCCACATCCAGGCGCAGCATCGGCGTCACGGTCACCCAGAGATTCCCGACATGGGCCGGCGTGTTCGCCGGCTCGTTGCCGTTGCGCGACACCGCGACCCCACCGACGTTCTCCGAGAAGTCATCGAAGGTGGCATCAACGTAGGCATAGTTTGCCTCGGTCCGCACGCGGGCCATCGGGCGCAACGAGCCCGAGAACTCTACCCCGCGCGACGACTGCTGCCCCACGGGAATCGTGATGCCGGGGTTCAGCGGATCCGGAATGGCCAAGTTCTTGCGGACAATGCGGAAGGCCGAGACAGTCGCGGAACCCCACCCACCGGGCAGATCCCACTTCGTGCCAAGCTCGACCTGCCGGCCCGTGGTCAGGTCGAAGTCACGCACCTGGGCGAAGCTCGCCGTCGTGAGGATGCCCGCCGGCGGGTCCGCCGCCGTGCTGACCTGCGCATACACAGTGCCGGCTGGCCGCGGCGTGAACACGAGGCCGGCGCGGCCGGTCACGGGCGTGTAGATGTTCTTGAAGTACGCCGGGTTCGTGGCGGAGATCGTCGCCGGTCGCTGGTTGGTGCCCTCGAGCTGAATGCGCTCCGCACGCACGGCCGTGACGAGACTCAGCTGCGATGAGAACCGCGTTCGATTCTCCGCGAACGCGGCCACGGTGTGGACATCGTTCGTGCGGTCCGGGCTGAACCCGGGGACCATGCCCGGAATGCTGAAGAAGGTTTCGGTGCTGAACGTCAGGGGGTCGACGACGCTCACCGTCGACGTCAGCGAGAGCGGGAAGCGCGTTTGCGTGTTCGCGCTCACATCCAGGCCCATCGCCCAATCCGTCGGGAGCGAGCCCAGTCGGCCCGACGTCGCCGCTTCGACGCGCGTGCCCGTCAGCCGCTGGTCGTGACGCTGCAGGAGCGGCGAGCTGCGCGTCACGGCGGTGTTCGCCGCGTTGAAGCGGTAGACCTCCACGTTCCGGTAGTCGCGCAACGCATCGTAGACATAGGCGGTGTTGCTCAGTCGCCATCCACCCAGTCGGGCCTCGGTGAGCGATCGCACCCAGCCGACGGTCTGTTCGTAGAGCCCGTCCACGGAGTTGTAGTTCGTGAAGCGCGTCCCCGACAGTATCTCTCCGTTGCCGACGGTCGGATTCACGAGTGGCGTGCCCCAATACGGTCGGTCCGCCTGTTCGTGCTGGTACTCGACGGCCAGGGTGTGCGAGAAGCGGCGCCCCACATCGACGCGCCACGAGGCCGCTGACGACAACGCGGTGCGCTCGCTGCCCTGGACGTAGCCGTCGGTCCCGCTCCGGTTCACGTCTGCTCTGACCGCATGCCGCACCGTCCCGGACGTGAAGCGCCTGTTGAGTCCGACGGACCCCTCGGTCGTGCCGAATGAGCCGAGGCGCAGTTGGGCGCTGGCCGTGTTGCGTGCGGGGTCCGCGACCTTCGTCACGTAGTTGATCGAGCCGCCCACGGCGCCCGCCCCGTACAGGAACGTCGAGGGGCCGCCGATCACCTCCACGCGGTCGTAGACCCAGCTGTCCACGGGGCGAGCCGCGATGGCGTCGTACTGAACCGTGATGCCATTGAAGAGCTGTGTAATCTGCGCCGCTCCGAAGCCGCGATAGAAAACCGACCCCGCCGAGCCCGGCGGCGCAGCCGCCGTGAGACCGGGCACGCTCTTGAGAATCTCTTGCGTGTCGGTCGCCCCGCGCTGCTCGATCAGGCTGCGTCCGACGATCGTGACCGTTGCCGGTGTCTCACGCACCGTCAAGGGCAACCGTGAACCGGTGCCCACGGGCGCCTCGAGCGCCACGGCATCCGTCGCCTGTGCCGTCACCGTGACCGCCTCGCGGACGGTGCTCACCTGGAGCACGACGCGCACCGAGGGAGGGGGCGTCGTGCCGACCACGACCTCCACGCGCGCGGGAATGAACAGGTCTCGGGAGGCTTCCACGGCATAGGTGCCTGGCATGACGGCGTCAAACGAGAACTCGCCCGAGGCGTCCGTCGTCCCAGTCCGCACCGTGGTGGTCTCGCGGATCAGCCGCACGCGCGCGTTGGCGATGGCGCCACCTGAATCGTCGAGGATGGTGCCCGATACGGCGACGCCTGTCTGTGCCAAGGCTTCACCGACCATTGCCAGCGCGATCATTGCGCTGACGGCGCATGCTCGCAGTCCCTTCCCGTACGTCACGTCATACCTCCTGCGCCCGGTCGAGCGCCGAATGGCAGCGTAGGGCACGAGATGCCTCCTTCAGGTGCGACCGATTGTCGCAGCGACAACGTGTCGCAGCTTGGCAGCGAGATGCCTTTCGCAGCGGCACGCGTGCGACGACCTTCCGGAGTCCTGCAGTCGTGCCGTCGTTATCGCGGTCGGAGGCCTGCGCGTACCCGCAGGTACACCGTGCGGGGCTCACCCGGAAACACCGAAAAGTTGTTCGAGCCCGTGTAGTACACGGTGTCCAAGAGATTCTGGGCGAACAGCTCGAGCGCCAGCCTCGGATGTGCCTGCCATCGGGCCGACGCATCGACCGTCGTGTACGGGCGCACTTCGTAGGTGTTGGCGATTGTGCCGAACGACTTGCCGACGTAGTTGATGCCCAGTCCGGCCTGCAGTAGAGGATGGACGGTGACGCGACCCCACACGTTGGCTTGGACGCGTGCGACGTTGGGCAGCCGGTTGCCCACGTCCCCGTCGTTGCTCTCGGTGATGGTCGCGTCCACGACCGCAACTCCGCCCGTCATGAACCACCGGCCTCCGCCCTGGAACGCCGTCTCGAGCTCGACGCCTCGCGAGCGCTGTTCTCCGATCTGCAGCGAGAAGTCCGGATTGGCGGGATCTGCGGTGGTCGCGTTCTGAAAGCGGATGTCGAAGTAGGCGGCGCTCCCCGAGATCCGCCCGGCCTGGTGCTTGACGCCCACCTCGACTTGCCGGCTGCGCTCGGGCACGAACGGCGTCCCGTCCGCAGACGTTGAGCCGACGATGTTGTCCACCGACAGGCCCGTGTTGACGCCGGAGAAGACCGACCACGAGGGGGCAAGGCGATAGGCGGCGCCCGCCTGATAGGCAGACCCGGCGTGATGCTGCCCTTCAGTGAGGAACCCTCCGAACTCGCTGTCGATCTCGATGCGGCTGCGACGCACGCCCACGAGCAGGTCGAGCCGGTTCCACCCGATGAGGTCCTGCGCGTAGGGCTCCTGTGTGTTGATGTCGCCGCTGAACGTCGCCCGCATCGCGGAACGGCCTGGCGGGACGAGCAGGTACGTCGGTGCGACGACGCTGATAGCAGGTGTCCCGACGAAGTCGTACCAGTTGCCGGTGTACCGGTGACGATTCACCTCGTAGCCCGCGGCTACCTGATGTGTCGTCCGGCCGAGTGTTGTCCGGCCCTTGAGCTCGAGTTGGAATGTCTGTGTCTTGTCCCGTTCGCGGAAATCCGACCGACCGTTGCGCGCCACGAGTGTGGGATCGGTCGCCGACGGTGCCCGCACGCGGAGGTGTTGCTGGTCGACGTTGAACGTGAAGCGCTGATAGCGTGGGCTCAGGGTCCAGCCCTTCGCGACGTCGACGTCCGCCCACGCCTGGACAATCGGCGACCATGTCTCGAGAAAGTCCACGTTGGGCTCTCCGAGATATCGGCTTCGGTCGATCGCGCCGCCGCCGTTGCTCCGAATCGTGCCCACGAGCGGCAGGCCGGGATTGGGAAGCGTCGTCCGACGCTGGTATTCGGCGCTGACGAAGCCACGGACGGGCCCTTGCCTGTCCCAGGCGGCCGAGAGCGCCACGTTGCTGCGATTGAGATCCTGAAAGTCGGCAAACGTCCCAGACCGCTCGACCTCCCCGTTGAGACGGACCGAGAGTCCCGTGTCCGCAACCGGCCCGGTCATGTCGAAGCCACTAGCGCGGGTGGCGTACTGGCCGAGCGTGACGTAGCCGTTGGCATCGAACGCGCGGGCAGGGCGCTTGGTGACCATGTGGATGATGCCGCCGAGTCCTTCTTTTCCGGCCACGGCGCCACCGGGGCCCTTGATGACCTCGACGCGGTCGATGTTGACGAACGCCGACTGGTCGACATCCTCGAAATACAGTTGGCGGAACCCATTCCGAGTGACGCCGGCATCCAGCCCGCGGATTCGCCACGAGAAGCTCGTAAACGAAGCCAGCCGGGTATTGCCGACGAAGGCGGAGGGCACCTGCTTGAGCACGTCGCCCACATCGAGCACTCCTTGCGCCTCGATGAGCGCACTCGTGATCGACTGCGTGCTCTGCGGCACGGACAACACGTCGGCGTCGAAGCGTGTCGCGGCCGTGGCCGACCGCCGCGTCAGGGTCGGCGCCGCGACGCTGATAGCTTCGGTCAGTCCCGCAACTTTCAACACGATCCGTTGCGGCGCTGGCTCGACATCGGCGATGACGAGGTCTAGTCGCGTGGTCTCGAACTGGCGCATTTCGACCGTGACAGTGTGGGATCCGGTGGCGAGTCCGCCGATGCGGAACGAGCCGTCCGAAGCAGTCACGACCTCGCCCAGTCCGTCTCCCGCCAGCATGTCGCATTCCGTATATACTCAATGAGTGTTCGAGTGGGATCCGCGGAAGGCCGTCGCCAACGCGGAGAAGCACGGCGTCACGTTCGACGTCGCGACGACGGTCTTTGCGGACCCCCACGCCTTGGATGGCCCGGACCTGTCGCACTCCGCCGCTGAGGCGCGATGCCTTCGCTTCGGCCGTGCCGTCGACGGTCGGGTGCTGATGGTGGCTTACACCGTGCGAAAGGGCAATGACGATGCCGAGAAAATCCGCCTCATCAGCGCGCGCCGAGCGAGCCGGCGGGAGCGTGCGGCGTACCACGGGCAAGATTGACTTCAGCGACATCCCGGAGGCGTCGACGGAGCAGCTGCGGGCGATGCGTCGCGTCGGGCGTCCACCGATCGGTGATGCACCGCGCCAGCTGATTGCGATCCGCGTCGACGCCGGCGTGCTCGAGCAGTTTCGCAAGGCCGCGCGCCGAAAGGGCGTCGGGTATCAGACGCTCATCAACGACGTGCTCGCCAAGCACGTCCGGAAGGACGTCGCGTAGACCAGGTCTGGCGCTTCCTTCCGCGTGTTTCGACGGTTTGACCAGCGCGCCGCAGACGACCTGCCCTCAGGTAGTTCGACGAGCTTCGTCTGTTGAAACCGCGGATGCTCCAGTTCGCGGCGTTGGCGCGTGGTACTCTGGCAAGCTGATCACGAAGAGAGACAATGGCTGCTCGACGGAGTCTGTTCAGGTACTACTCCGAGCAACGATGGGCGGAGGCCTTTCTTGATGGTCGGATGCGCTTTCAGAGCCTGAACTACTTCAGAGACCTTGAGGCGCAGGGCGTTCGAGGCGATGCGCACGAAGGGACGAGCGTGTGCGCGCAGGGCGATGGACTGCAAGTCACGAATCAAACTCAGGGCACGCGATTCACGCTCCCTGCTCACGCTCTGGTTTCGCGGGCACGGTGCGACGAGATCTTCGTCTTCTGCGCCAGCCGCGTTCTGTCGGCACGCCTGTGGGATGCGTTCGACGCCCAGGCGTGCATCGAGATCACGGACGTGCCGGCATTTTGCTCCCGAGTGAACTCTGCGCTTCCGCCTGGCGCGAAGTCACCCGGTCGACCTGGACGCGAGCGACTCGCATGGCGGGTGGAGTACTACAGCCCGACGGATGCCCCGGACACACGCTGGGCGCTCCCGGACCGCATCGCCTATTCGAAACAGGCGCCGTTTGCCTGGCAGGAAGAGACGCGTCTGGTGTTCAGCACGACAGGCGCCCTCGACTTCCAGAACGTGGCACTCACGATTGAGCAGCCACCTACGGCGACGAACGCGGCGGCCGGCGAGCCGCCGTTCTGCGACATCGGAGCACGATGCGTGCGAGACATCTGTCGGCTGCATGCGACGCGCCCCGAGCCTCGCCTCGGACCGGCTGCGTGAACGCGGTCACGCTGGTGCCAGGGTCCGGTGCCTCGACTCCTCAACTCCTGATCTGTCGCCAAGTGATCCGCCAGAAGCCCGGCCGTACCGTGTGGCGGCCGAATCACCCGGCGGCGCGCAGCGCCGGCCGCTGCGTGCTATCCGGCACTGTCGCTCGGAGCGTGGTCACTGGCCGCCCGTTGAGAGGCGAGGGCATCGTTGGACGCCTTCACGGCAGCACACAAGACCTTGGCCGCGAGCAACGCCTCGTTCCAATCGACATCGAGTCCAAGCCACTGCATGCCGTTCTCGCCGCCTGACCAGACTTGGATCTCGCGACGAGAGGTGTTCGACTTCCGGAGGTTCGAGTCCACCGCATAGTCTTCAAGATGCTCAAAGACGTCACGTAGATGCTTCAGCCACGGGAGCCTCGCATCGAAGGCTTGAATGGCGTCGCGAACAGGATTCCACACCTGGGGTGCATGCTCGAGGATGGAGGCGGCTGCACGGAGACGGCGCAGGGAGATCACCAGGAAGTGGACATCCGCCTCGTTGAAGGACTTGAGACCGAACGGATGGAACGCAGCGTCCTGCGCACGTGGACCTGTGATGCGGCTGTGCTGCAGTGACACTGCCCACATCCACTCGTTGGCGAGTGACTTTGCTCGACAACGGCGGCTTCAGCGAGGTCTGACGCCTTGTTTCGCTTCGTTCCCATCACTCCTCTCCCGGTCGCCGACGGAGTTCGGGCACCAAGTATAGGAGCTGGCGGCTTCATCCGATTCGAATGACACACCTTACGGGCACGCGTCGAGCGGCGACGCAACTCTCGGCTGGCGCAGAGAATAGGACTCTGGTCGGCTCGGCTCTATCCGCCGTCTCAAACCGCGACTTGTCGCGAAGTGTGTGGCCAGCCGTCGACTTCGGTAGCCTGGCCCCGGCGTACCGAGCGCACAAGTGATCAACCTGACCTGTGCTGGAAGATCGTCCAGCGCAGTTCTCGCGGCAGCGCATTCGACTGCGTGAGATCGAATCGGGACTGAGCCCACACCTACGGTCGCGGGAGGCACTGGTCCAAGATGGCCGTCGGGACACTCCAGGTGTAGGACAGCTCGCTTCCAACCAGTCGCTGCAGGAAGTCCGCGAGGCGGGCTGGGCCCTCGGAGACGTGTTCGCCGAGGCGCGCGTACTGCCGAGGTCAGGCCGGGGGCTCGCGCCGCAGCGACGCCAAGAGCCTGCGGAAGGACCAGACGGCACCGAGGGTGCCCACGATGCTGACCAAGCAGCCGATCGCAAACCGCGGATCCGCCACAATGTCCTGGAGGTCCGTGGGCACCTGGTCCTCAACGCGGCGAGTCGAGAGCCACCAAATCCAGAGGATGCCGACCATATTGCCCCCGGCGTGGATCACCACTCCTGGCAGGATCGAGCGCACTGTCGTGGCAAGCAGTCCGTAGAATCCACCTGCCGCAACAATAAATCCCATGCGCGCCCACGTCATGTCGGACTGCCAATCCGTGAGGTGCGCCGCGCCGAAGAGTACGGTCACCACCGCGATGGCAATCGTGCGTCCGTGACGCGCTTCGATTGGCGTCTGCATGTAGCCCCGAAAGGCCGCCTCCTCGACGATGCCGGCGACTGCCGAGAGCGTGAGAACAATCACGAGGAGGCTGGCGGGCGGAAAGGGCTGCAGCACCTCGGGAATCGAGTAGTGGAGGGGTACAAGCCGAGCGACGACCCACTGCAGCGAGAGACTGCACAGCACACCGAATCCTCCGGTACCCAAGGCCCAGCACCACACTGGCGTGCAGAGCCGATGGGCGCGTAGATGTGCCCGACGAGCGTCAGACGTGGACGCCGGCCACCACCGTCCTCGCGCGTACTGCCAGAAGATCCCCATCCACGCGAGCAGACCAGCCGCCGACCATGGCACATGGGGCCACAGCGCGCCGTTCGCGACAATCAAGGGTCCAGTGAACAATCCGCCAGCCGTCAACGCCGCGGCGCCGGCGATGATCGCCCGCAGCGCTAACGGCACACGTTGCCACAGGGCTGCGATCGTGCCGGCTCTTCCCGTCGCATCGTCGAAGGACGCGGCTGACATGTGATGACGGGATGGCCACCCAGAAGGGCCGCCATCGGGGCCAATCGTAGTGCGTTCGCTCGGCGTGCAGCCGAAGCACTTGGACCGCTAGCTCCACCAGTGTGGCAGCTGGACCGGACGGCACCTGGCGCGTTCCGATTGGTGCATCCCCGACTGCGTCAGAGCAGGCGTGGCAGACGGCTGAGCAGCTAGATCGGACCGAAAGCGACGAGAACGATCGCCGCAGCGCGTCTCCCCGCTGTCCACGGTGGGGCGCCCGAACTCAGGAGCGCGAGACTGACGCCGCGGGCGTTCAGTCGAAACAGGCCGGACCCTGTTCCCGGCACGTCCTTCTCATCTCCGCGACCACGATGGCGGCAACGATGACGGCGGCGGCGCCGACGACGAGGAGCTTGGTGCGTGTCCAGAACGGCTTGGAGGCAGACGTCTGCACATTGGCGCGCGACTCGCCGAGACGAGCGCGGCGAGCCTGGGCGGCGCCGTGCCGCGCACCGACGGCCAAGGCGCTGTCGAGCAATGGACTGACGTGTTGCGTCGTCGCGGCAGGACCGCCCACTGTCGCCTGCGGCCACAGATCGAGCCGGACCGCGGGAGCGTCGGCGACTTGGGCCTGCAGCGTCGGCACCGCGCACGCCGCGACCACCAGCCACACCACGCTCTGTCGGTATTTTGCCATCGAACCCTCCCTGGCCGGCAGCCGAGTTGGATCTGCCTCCCCAGCTTACGCGTTGTTGCGCTGCCGCATTCGCCGAGAATTGCGATGCTCGCAACTCTCGCCACGCTGCCGTGGGGAGTCGGTCGGACCACCACCGACACGTTGACCTTTGCGAGCCTGGTCGCGACGACGCTCGCCATCGCGCTGCTCGCCCCATACGTGGCGGCCCGCCGGTCGCTCGCGGTCGCGCCGATTCACGCGCTCAAAGCTGAACGGGCTCCCGCGCGCAACTGCACCGTATGCGTCTGGCGAGTGACTGCGGCTGGACGCCTTGGGCGAAACCTCATGCCGTGATGAAGGCGCACGCGAAAATCGACCCTCTTCGAATGCGGTCGTTCTCAAACCGCGAGTGGTCGCGCACTGTGTAGCCAAGATGTCATCGCGCCCGCTGACACCTGGGCAGCCGCTCCACCGAGACGCAGAGGTCGCGGAGCGATGTGCGCCAGTGGAGTCGGCCCCTCGGATCCTGTCAGCCTTTGACGTGACCTCGAGCAGGCGTAACGTCGAGGCCGATCGCTTCTCAGTCAACGCGTTTGCGCCCGTGTCTGGACCTCGTACAGAACGGTCCGGCCGGTGTGCAGCGCGTCGACGCCTGCGCCGATGCCCGACCACACGCCGACTGCGAGTGCCATGAGGCTGACGCGACGTCGTGTGCTGCAGGGACGGTCATCCTTGTAGCAGTCCGCCAACAGACCGAGGCCGACACCGACCAGAGCGCCCTTCCAGACGCCATTGCGGACGCGGTCGCCTCGCGCGCTCACCCGTGTCACCTCCGACGCCTCGAATCGTTGCTCGTGCCCGTCGACGAGGATGACGATCGAGGTCGCGTCCAGCTCGAGGAACTGTCCAGTGGTTTCGCGACCGCGATGGTCGACGACGTAGAGCGTGGCCAGCCGTGTCGGATGCATCTCCTGCCAGACCGTGGTTGACGCTTGCGCCCAGGCAGACGGCGGGCAGAGTGCCAGGGCCGACACCATGGTGATCCAGGCCGGGCCGGTCAGCCGGCGGCACCGTCGCACGCGAAGCGTGACGGGGGCCGGGGTAGCGGTCATGGACATATCAGCAGGCCTCCTCCTGGGATCCTACGCGGTTCTCGCGCCCGCATCAGGCACCGCGTGTCGCCCACGAGGACATCCAGCTGATCATTCAGCCCTGATAGGTTTTCTCGAAAATCTGCGTTCTATAGGACATGCAGAACGAGCAGAGTCGCATCGGATCTCGCTTGCTTCGCCGTCGCTGGGCGGATGCCTTTCGAGTCGAGGACGCGGCCGATCTCCTGTTCGCATGGGGAGACGGCCCGCGAATGCGCTCGGATTGCCTGGCGACCGAAGTCCTCGCCGCCGCGGCTCGGCAAGAGCTGCGGCTCACGCATCCCGCCTTCGAGCACCTCGCCAACTGCCCGTCGTGCTACCGAGAGTTCCGTGGCGCGGAACAGATGCGGATCTCGAGCCGCACATGGTGTCGTGCTCCTCACCGACGGCGCTCGTCTGGCGTCGCGTTGCACTGAGCGGGTGCCGACTCCGCTGGCCTCCGAGTCCGCCGCGCGCGAGGGCGAGAGTTGTAGGCGCCGTCTTGCTGCCAACGGTCGTGTTTGACAACAGGCCGGAACAGGCGTAGGTTCGATCCATCTCGCTGTGGCCGTCCTGGCCACCCCTCCATGTCGCCCGACATGGAGCTTCGTTCCACCCACGCTGCCCTCAGGGCACGGAGAAAGGAGCACCCCATGATAGGGAGTGGTGTGTCCGCTGTCAGCGCGTACAGCGCCCATCGGGAATGGGCCAGCCGCCCACCCGACGAGCGCTACGCCAGCGTCCAAGCCCTCCACGAGGCGGCCCGCGTCCGACGCGACCGCACCGAGGAGCGCACCACCGAGGCCATGAGCCTCACGGTCGAAGCCGGCGCTGCCGACTCGCTCGCGTTACGCGACGCGTCACAGCGGTTCTCGGCTCTGACCAACTGGAGCTTCGAGCAGCTCGCCGGCATTGCTGGCGCGCCGCCGAAATACCTCCAGACCTTGCCCGCACCGATCGCGGCCGACGCGATCAACTTCGGGCTGGGACGTCAACGTCGCGAACAGCACAAGCTCTTCGTCGACCGCGATGCGTGGACCGTTCGTGCCATCACCTCCGAGAGGTATGCGCGCGTCCACCATGACGAGCTGACCGGCCGGGTGCTCGACCTCGTGGCCCTGCACCCGGACTGGTCCCTGCCGCTCGGATACAAGGACGGTGTCTATGGTGCCGAACGCGTCCCGTCCGGCGCCTACATGGGAGATCGAGACATGTTCCTGTTGCTCGTGGATGGCAACCGAGACCTCGACGACCCGACCGACGCGTCGCGTGCTGGATTGTTCCGCGGGTTCATGCTCCGGAACAGCGACGTCGGTGCCGCCGCCCTCACGCTCGATGTGTTCCTCTTCAGGGCGATCTGTGGCAATCAGATCATCTGGGGATTCCACCACGTGGCCGGCTTCCGGCGCCGACACGTGGGCGCGTCGATTCATGACGACTGGACCTCGTCTTTGCACGAAGTCCAGCGCACGCTCGACGCGGACACCGCACACGATCGCACCATCCTCCTGCGGGCGCAGTCCCAGGAGCTTGGCCCCACGCGAGACGCGGTGATCGATGCCGTCCTGCAACGCCTGACCCTGTCAGCGAAGCACGCCGGTGAGGCGTACACGCTCGCGGAGCAGTTCGAGCCGAATCCGCGGTCCGTCTGGGGCTACGTGCAAGGGCTCACGCGTCTGAGCCAGCACACCCCGTGGCAAGACGGCCGCTACGAACTCGATCGCGCCGCCAGCCGCCTCTTGACCACGGTCCACTGACCTGGCTCGTCGCCGCGTGGGCTCAGCCCCGCGGCTCTTTTCCCTAACAGCGGACGCTGACACGCGTCACGTCCACCACGCCCGCCCGCGACCGACCGTCGCGTGTGCGGATGCCTCCGCTCCCAGAGCCCAGGCCGCTCTCGAACGGAGGTGTCTGTCATGCGCGACGGTTCTTTGCGTACATCCAGCCCCACGACCAAGACCGGCACGTCTCCCGACGTGTCGGTCGACCGCTGGCGCACCTGCGTCCGTCCCACCGTCCTGACCGATCTCGCCGAGGGCACCAAGAGCCTGCCATGGACCAACGAGCTCTTGGTGGCCCTCCTCGAGGAGCTGCACATCACCGAGGAGTTCGATCGCCTGATCGGACACCTGCGTCTCGACGCCGATCGGGACGCGCCGCGTCTCCTCGCCCTCGCGCTCTTCCTGCGCCACAGCTGGGATCCCACCGATCTCGACGAGGTCGTCGATCGCGTGCTGTTCCCAGCCGACGAGATCACCGTCCTCCCGCACGCCACCACCACAGACCGCGCTCGCGGCCACCGCGATCGCCCAGAGGCACGCACGTCTCCTTCAGGGACTCGTGCGCGAAAGGAGCAGCCATGACAGATATCACCTTGGCCGACTCACCAACACCGCGCGGCCATCGCGTGCGAGAACTGGTGTGCTCGTACCGCACGCTGCGCAATGCGAACGGACACGTCCTCGACGTGCCGACGCTCGCGCTCTCCAGCCCACGCGTCGCAGCTTCGACACTCGCCCCGCTTCTCGCAGGCGAGCTCGTCGAGGTCTTTGCCGTCGCGTGCCTGTCGACGCGCCATCGTCTGCTCACCTGGCACGTCGTCTCACGCGGCACGCGCAGCAGCACGCCGATCTCGATTCCGGACGTGTTCGTGCCCGCGTGTCTCACACCTGGCACGACGGGACTGATTGTCGTGCACAACCACCCGAGCGGAGATCCGACGCCGAGCCCTGACGATGCCCGGCTGACGATCCGGCTCTGCGCAGCAGCAGATGCGCTTGACCTGCCGCTGATCGATCACCTCATCGTCAGCGACGCCGGCCGGTACTTCAGCTTCCAGGAAGCCGGCCACCTCAGGGCTCCTGATCACAAGCCATGGAACGGAGCACCGCGATGAGTCTCTCGAGGGCCATCACGTGCGTGGATTGTCCGGCTCGCCTCGGCGGCGTCAAGGCGCGCCGCTTCGCGGCGCCCCTCCGGGCTTACGGCCTTGACCCCGCCTCGGTCTCGCCAGAAGGCGGCAACTACGTGATGGCCCTCTCATCTGCTCTCAATCGAACCACTCGACCAACAAGAAGGAGGCCTCTCATGCGAACCGACACCCTCACCCCAACCATCAACGTCGACATCGGCGGACAGACCCGCATCTATCAGGCGTTCGTCACCACGGCGCGTCCGCCGCTCGACGGTCCCTCGACCCTCACGCTCCACACGTCGAACTTCGCCGACGTAGCCGGCTTTGCGGCCAACCCGATTCCGTTCAACGCGGAGTTCGGTCGCAAGGCCGCACGCATCGTGCTCGTCGACTCAACGGAGCTGGCGTGGCATCGCGCGTCGTACCGCAGCCAGGGCTGTCTCTTCGCTCCGGTTGACCCGCACCTGATTGGGCTCGAAGCACTCCAGAAGTGGCTGTGGCACCGGCTCCTCGCACAGGAGCCAGCCGGAGCCATGGCATGAGCACACACCACTCGACAACGACAGACGGACAGCACGTACAGCCGGGCCCGCATCCCGCGGGCCCTTCACCCAGTCGGAGTAGGAATGACCATCACTGACCACCCCCTCCACGGATCCGGACGTGCGGCATTACCGCATCCGGCTCTTGCCTTGGGTGAAGAACGCGAGGCGCTGGTTGGGGTACGGATGGCAAATGTGCGGCACAGGGAGCCAACGCGCCGTCAGTCGGCGCATCCGGTCCCACGACACGTGCGCGGTCTGACTGCGGCGCATCAAGGTGCTGCGCCACAGCCGCCCGAGCGCGGCGTGGAAGGCGGTCAGGCTCGGCCCATTGCGAGGGACACCGTAGTAGCGCGTGTGCCCCAGGATGACCGAGCGCAGATAGGCCCCTTGGTCAGGAATCGGGTCATGCAGACGCCGCCGCAGTTCGGCGTTGACCGCCTGCAGCTTCGCCTGCCACCTCCGGCGCATCGTCTGCCGCAGCACCGTGAACCGTCCCTTCCGCGTCTTGCTGCACGTGTGCGTGAAGCCGAGGAAGTTGAAGGTCTCCGGTTTCCCGTCGCCCCGGCCTCGCCGATGCCGGTCGGCCTGCCGACCAAACTCGATGAGGCGCGTCTTGTCGGGATGCAGCGTCAGCCCAAACTGCGCGAAACGCTCGCGCAATTCGGCGAGGAAGCGTTCGGCTTCCTCTCGATGCTCGAGTCCGACGACGAGGTGAGTCGCCCGGGGGAGTTGCACCCCCAGGCGCTCGCAGAACCGTACGTGAACGTCTCCGCTCATACGGCTCCCAGCATCCGGCCGCCCGGCCGTAGGCCCAAGAGATGCCAATGGGCAAACAGCCTTGGCTCCCGACCGGCCACACCGACGAGCCAACGGGCGGCGCGTCGATGGTGCCGACGGAGGCGCTTGTATTTCCGCATGGCCCAACGGACCAGAAGGTCGTTCAGGTGACGAAAGACCGGGTACAACGCGGACTTGTAGAAGCGTCCGTAGTACTGAATCCAGCCGCGCAGGACCGGATTCCACATGCGCGCCAGGTCATCGATGGCCTTGTCACTGCGAACGGGCAGCCGCCAGCGTCGCATCTCTTGGCGCATCTTGGTCATCGCATCGGTGCTCACCGCCGGCGTGAAGTTGATGAAGAACTTGCCCCATCGATTCTTCGACCGCCGAGGGCGAAACGTGTAGCCCAAGAAGTCAAACCGTTCCTGGGGATAGCCGCGCGACCGGTCGTCATCCTTGCAGTAGACGATACGCGTCTTTGCCGGATGCACCTCCAGCCGACACTGAGCGAGACGACCTCGAATGCTCTCCAAGACCTGCTCGGCCTGCAGCTCCGTCGCGCAGTGCGCGACGATATCATCGGCGTACCTCTCGAATGGCACGGCTGGATGCACGCGGCGCATCCAGTCGTCAAACGCGAGGTGCAGAAAGATATTGGCCACCAGAGGACTGACCATTCCGCCCTGCGGCGTCCCCTTCGTTCGCGGTACCTGTGTTCCGTCCTCCAACTGGGCGGGGGCTTCAAGCCAGCGCTTCAGATAGAGAAGGACCCACGCGCACTGCGTGTACTTGCCAACCGCCCGAAGTACGAGCGCGTGGTCGAGATTATCGAAGAAGCCGCGGACGTCGAGGTCAATGACCCAGGCAAACCGCCAGCACCGCTGCCGCGTGGTGGCGACAGCGTCGAGCGCAGACTTCTGAGGCCGATAGCCATAGGAGTCTGGATGGAAGGACGGTTCCACCAGGGGCTCCAAGTACCGTTTGACCACCGTTTGAGCAATCCGGTCGGAAACAGTCGGAATGCCCAGTCGCCTCTCGCCTCCGTCTTTCTTCGGTATCGCCACCGTGCGCACTGCCGGCGGAAAGTACGTGCCCGACGACATGCGATTCCAAATCTTGTAGAGGTTGTTCTTCAGGTCTTGCTCGAACGCCTCGACCGACTCGGAATCGACGCCAGCCGCTCCCTTGTTCGCTTTGACCCGTTCGTACGCTTCCCACACGATCTTCTTGGAAATATCGAACGGCTTGGCTTGACTCACCGGCTCCTCCCGCTCGCGCGGTTGACCGGCGCCTCAAACCGGATGACGCGACCCCTTCGCTCCCTCGGCCTTTCGCCGAGTTCTTCACTACTACGGGTCGCTCCGTCCCTGTGCCTCGCATCGATACGCTGGTCCTCGGGGTTCCTCCCTTGGACGTCTCTCTTCCCATCGAGGCGACAGGTTCCCACGTTCCGCACAAAGACCTGGTTCAGAGTCACGCCACCTCTATGCCGGATGTCGTCCAGGCAAGCTGCAGGCTCTCCCTGGACTGGTCCCGGGCCAACGACTCGTCCCGGTTTTGACATCGTTCCTACGCTTTCGACACGTTCACAGTGGTTCACGAGTGTTCGTCTCTCTGACCCGCACCTGACGCGGTCATGCCGCGCCGTTTCTCTTGACGCTCACCACCCCGGCTCTTTACCGGAGCAGCTCAAGATGGTTTGGAGCCTGCCCTGCCGGCCGACTCCGAGGGGCCGTCCCTCATTCCTTGTGCAGCCAGGCTGCATTGAGGTCGCCGCGTTCTTACATCACGGTCTCCTCTCCGCGCCGTCGTGGCGCACAGTCATCCGCGAAGCGCACGACGACCACGTCGCCCTGCGCCTGCGTCCGACGCCATCGCTGGACCCAGAGGTCGAAGACGTAGTGGAGATAGACGTTGGCCAGCAGCGGACTGATACTGCCGCCCTGCACCGTGCCAACCTCACTCCGTCGTCGCTCCCCGTCCTCCAGCACGCCAGCCCTCAGCCACTTCTGGATGAGGCGCACGACGCGCCGGTCCGCGACACGGTGCTCGAGGAAGCGGATGAGCCATTCGTGGTTCAACGTGTCGAAGAACCCCTGAATGTCCGCGTCGAGCACCCAGTTCACTCGTCTCGTCTCGATGCCGACCGTGAGCGCATCCAACGCGTGGTGTGGACTACGTTTCGACCGGAAGCCGTACGAGAAGCCGAGAAAATCCGATTCGTAGATGGCGTTGAGCACCTCGACGACGGCACGCTGGACGATTTTGTCTTCCAGCGTTGGCACGCCGAGCGGCCGTTGCCGCCCGTCCGCCTTCGGGATGTACGCGCGCCGCACCGGGCTCGCTCGGAACGCGCCCCGCTGGATGCGAGCAGACAGGTCCTGGAGGTGGTCTCCCAGAGCCTCTCCGTAGTGCTGCCACGTTTCGCCGTCGACCCCTGCAGCGGCGTCTCGCTTCAGCGCGAAGTACGCCGACCGCAGCCGCTCAACGTCGTAGACGTGGTGCAGCAGCGCGGTGAACCGCTGTTGCTTGTCCTTCCTTGCTGCCTGACGTACTCGCTCGATGCCAGCCGACGGCATATCCCGGCGCTGTGTCCGGTCGTCGTGACCCTCGGGCGAGTTCCCCTTGGCCCGCTCGCTTCCCTCGACCGCCTCCGCGGCCGGTTGCCCGGCTTTGTTCGGCGGCTTCTGCGGTACTACCAAGCGGTCCGACTCCCTGCGGTCGTCCATCATCGGCGTGAGTCCGTAGACTTCCCGATACGCGCCGCCGCGCTCATCGCGGCGGCGGACCACAGGGCCTCCCGGTTCCCGTACGCGGTGCATCCGCGCGTGCGTGGGGTCTCTGACCGCGCGGGGTCTCGGCGCACCTTGCGATGGCGGCGCGTCGAGTGTGGCCTTCCGCCTACCTCCACGGCGTCGGCACCCCGATGTGAACATAGATTTCGCGGCTCAATACCCAGCCCGCGCGTCCCCCTGTCAACGCTTCGCCGGCAGGGTTACCCCTGCCGCCGCATGACTCGGGGTCGTTGTGGGTCGCTACTCCTTCAACGTAACGAACTTTCATCGTTTAACACCGCGCCGGTTTGACCGGCGCACGGAGGCACTATGCACACCTTCGTCAGAATCACCCGCGCCGACGACAGCGCCCAGGCCGGCAAGCTCGCGGATGTCGAACTGCACTTCGCGGGTGGCGAGCTCGATGGCCTGAAGCTGACCGGTTTCTCCGTCTGGCAGCGCCGCGACGGCACCGGCTACAGCGTCACGTTCCCGGCGCGGCAGTTCCTCGCACGTGGCGGTGAGAAGCGCAACTTCAGCCTGCTCCGCGCGATCGAGAACCCAGAGTCGGAGCGCAAGCTCCGTGACTACGTGCTGCAGGCGTTCGCGGCGTACGACCAGCCGGAGCACCCCGCCGCGGCTTCTGGCACGGCGCGGACGGACGGTGAGACGGCGGCCACGGTTCGGTGAAGACAGGCGCCCGGGGCATCGGTCATCTGACCGGTGCCTCGGCACCCACGAGGGCGATCATGACTCCTGAGTTGAGCCGCGACTCCGGCGTATCTCGATCTGTGAGTGCGCGTCCGCCGCGCCGTCGAGCCGCCAAGGCGCGCTTCTCGGCGAGGAGCCGGCAGACTGTGCCTGAGAAGATTGCCCAAGCGAGACACTCCCAAGAGAGCAGAGTTGCGCCGCCGCACGTGACCTCAGCTAACGGTGCCCCCACCGCCGGCCGAACGCCTCGCGCCGCTGTTGCCGAGTACTTCGCGATCTTGAGAGAATGGGCGGCCAACGCCCGGACCTGATCCCTGATCCGAAACGAACCATGAAGTCTCGCGCCCACCAGCATATCCGAGCGAATGCTCCCCCTCAGCAGAACGCCGTGCTGTACGTGCGCGTTTCCTCGAAGGATCAGGAACAGGGGTTCTCGATTCCCGCTCAACGGAAGCTGCTGATCGACTACGCCGCTGAGCGAGGTCTCAAGATTGTTCAGCAGTTCGAGGACGTCGAGACGGCGAAGCGAGCCGGCCGCGTCGCGTTCGGCGAGATGATTGCCTTTCTGCGCACGTCGTCGTGCCGCATTCTGCTGGTCGAGAAGACCGACCGCCTGTACCGGAACATCAAGGATTGGGTCACGGTCGACGAGCTCGGCGCCGAGGTCCACTTCGTCAAGGAGAACGTCGTTCTCTCTGAGGACTCCCGCTCGTCCGAGAAGTTCATGCACGGCATCAAGGTGCTGATGGCCAAGAACTACATCGACAACCTTGGTGAGGAGGTCCGGAAGGGCATGCTCGAGAAGGCCCGGCAGGGACATTGGCCGTCGGTCGCTCCGATCGGATACCTCAACAGTCCGCTGACCAGGCGAATCGAGCCAGACCCTGACCGCGCGCCAGCAGTCGCGAAGCTGTTCGAGTGGTACGCCACTGGTGAGGACTCGCTGAAGGTGCTCACTGCGAAGGCGACGGCCGCGGGCCTGACGAATAGGACGTCCAATCGCCCGTTGGTGAAGGCCAAGATCCACCAGCTCTTGCAAAACCCAATCTACGCCTGTGACTTCCAGTGGCTCGGACAGACGTACGAGGGTCAGCACCAGCCCCTGATCTCACGCGACCTGTTTCAGCGCGTTCAGGACGTCTTCGCCGCGGCGAACCACCCGAAGCATACGAAGCGGCAACATGCGTTCGCGGGACTGGTGACCTGCGGGCGGTGCGGGTGCGCGTACACCGCCGAGACCAAGAAGGGGCAGTACATCTACTACCACTGCACCGGCTACCGAGGCCCGTGCGGGAACACCTGGGTCCGCGAAGAGGACCTCGGGCAGCAGCTGGGCGAGCTGGTCAAGCTGGTACGCATTCCGACGGAGCTGGCCGACGGCGTCGCGGCGGCCCTCCGCGAGAGCCAGGGCGACAAGGAACAGTTTGCTCGCACGACCGTCATGCGACTGCAGCAGCAACAGCTCCTGATTCGGAGCAAGCTCGATCGCGCCTACGACGACCGCTTGAGCGGAAGGATTTCGGACGAGCTATGGAGCACGAAATCGGTGGAGCTCGAGTCCGAACTTCAGAAGGTCCGCGCCGACATGGAGCGACAGGATCGCGCCAGCCACGAGTACGAGGCCACGGGCCTGCAGATTCTAGAACTCGCGCAAAGTGCCTATTCCCTGTATGTTGCGCAGAAACCGCAGGAACAGGCGCGATTGCTCAAAACGCTGCTATCGAACTGCGCGTTCGACCGCGGAAGTCTCACGCCCACATACGTTAAGCCGTTCGACCTGTTCGTGAAGGGGAGCGAAACGGGAGATTGGCTCCTCAGGCTGGATTCGAACCAGCAACCCTCCGGTTAACAGCCGGATGCTCTGCCGTTGAGCTACTGAGGAATGCAGGCAGGTCCGCCCGCCACCACTGACACACGGGCGACCTCGGATGGTAGCGGAAAACTCGACAACCGGTCAACGGGATCGCACATTGTGGCATTGTAGGAAGGCCGCTCGGCGTAGGCCGGCCTCGACGGTCGACCCGAGTCGCACACAGCATGCGCGCCTTCATCATCCGCCCCTTCGGCACCAAGGCCGGCATCGACTTCGACACGATCGAGGCCGAGCTCATCGCCCCGGCACTCACACGGCTCGGCCTCGAGGGCGGGACGACCGGCGAGGTGATCGAAGCCGGCAACATCCGCGAGGACATGTTCGAGCTCCTCCTCGTGTCCGACGTCGTCGTGGCCGACATCTCGATCGACAACCCGAACGCCTACTACGAGCTCGGCGTCCGACACGCCCTCCGCGAGAAGCGCACCTTCCTCATCCGCGCCGCGGGCATGACGAGCGACGTGCCGTTCGATCTGCGAACCGATCGCTACCTCGCCTACGATCCGGCGGCGCCCGGCAAGGCGCTCGAGGCCTTGTGCGCGGGACTCAAGGCGACGCTGGCGTCGGAACGGCAGGACAGCCCGGTCTTCCGCCTGCTCCCCGAGCTGCGCGAGCAGGCACGATCGCGATTCCTGCCGTTGCCGCGGGAGTTCCGCGAAGAAGTCACCTACGCCGCGAAGTGCCGTCTGCGCGGCAAGCTCGCGCTGCTCGGGCAGGAAGCCCGAGGAGCGCTCTGGGAATCCGAGGGATTGCGGCTCGTCGGGTGTCAACTGGTCGACGCCAAGGCGTTCGAGGCCGCCGCCGTCGTCTTCGAGGCGCTCCATACGCTCGAGCCGTTGGACGCCGAGGTGAACCTGCGTCTCGGCACGATCTATCAGCGCCTGGGCAGCCTGCCGAAATCCGAAGAGGCGCTGCAGCGCGTGATCGCCCATCCCGAGGCCTCCGCCACGGACCGGGCCGAGGCATCGTCGCTCATCGGTCGCAATTTGAAGACGGCCTGGCGCGACGCCTGGAAGGCGCTCCCCGCCGAGAGCCGGCGAGCACGGGCCCTCCGTTCGCCGCTGCTCATGCGCTCCTACGAGGCGTACTCCTCAGGGTTCACGGCGAACCTCAATCATTTCTACTCGGGGTTGAACGCCCTCGCGATGCTCACGATCGTGCTCGAGCTCATCGAAGCGTTGCCCGACACCTGGATCGATCTGTTCGCGGACACGGAAGAGGCGCATCGCAAGACCCTCGAGCTCGAAGGACAGGCCCGGAGCCTCGGAGGTGCCGTGGAGCTCGCGATTGCTGCGAGTCGGAAACGGATCGCCGCGTCAGGGGCCGTCGATCCCTGGGTGAACGTGAGCTGGGCGGATTGGCTCTTCCTGACCGCCAAGCGTCCAGCCCCGGTCGCGCGCGCCTACGAAGACGCGCTCGCCGGACAGCCAGACTTCTTCGCCGACTCGGTGCGCGGTCAACTGCGCCTCTTCCAGGAGCTCGACCTCCTTGCCGAGAAGGTGGAGCGCGTGCTGGAGGTCCTGGCGCCGGCGTCACCGTCGGCGGCGGGCGCGGTCGCCGGGCGGACGATGCTCTTCACGGGGCATCAGGTCGACCTACCGGGCCGCAAAGAGCCACGCTTTCCACCCGAGAAGGAGCCGCTTGCGCGAGCCGCCATCGAGGAGGCCGTGCGGCGTGAGGCCGCGCGCGGAACCGGTCTCGCCGGCCTGGCCGGCGCGGCCAGCGGCGGTGACATCTTGTTCCACGAAGTGTGCGCGGCGCTCAGCATTCCGACGAAGCTCTATCTCGCGCTTCCGCCCGAGCAGTACGTGGCCGAGTCGGTCGCACCGGCCGGCGCCGACTGGATTCGGCGGTTCTGGGCCATCGTGCAGCGTCAACAGGACGCCCCAGTTCTCGCCGACACCAAAGACCTGCCCGGATGGCTGCAGCACCGCCAGGCCTACTCCATCTGGCAGCGGAACAACCTGTGGATGCTCAACGAAGCGTTGGTCGGTGGCGCCGCCAACCTCACGGTGCTCGCGCTCTGGAACGGCAAGCAAGGTGACGGTCCAGGTGGCACGGCCGACATGATCGCCATCGCGCAGGCCCGTGGTGCCGAGACGCACGTCCTCGACACGAACGTCATCTTCAGGCCGTGATGCGGTCCGGACGAGGCGACATGGAGAAGATCGTCATCTACGAGAAGCGGACGTGCACGACGTGCCGGCAGGTGCACGCGGCACTGGTCGAGCGCGGCGTCGACCTCGAGGCCGTCGACTACTACGTGGATCCCATCCCGAAGCCGAAGCTCAAAGAGCTGCTCGCGAAAGCGGGACTGTCACCGCGGGAGCTGGTGCGCACGAACGAGCCGATCTTCAAAACGCTCGGCCTCGACACGCGAGCCGCGTCCGACGAGGAGCTGATCGATCTGATGGTCCGGCACCCCGACCTCATCCAGCGGCCGATCGTCGAGCGTGGCGACCGCGCCATTCTCGCGCGCCCGGCGGAGAAATTGGCACTCCTGTTCGAAAGCCGGGGCTGAGACACCGGTCGCGCTCGTGCGTGTCGACCTCTTTCCGGCCGCGCGTCAGGCGAGCGGCGGACTCCCAACCTCCGCCGTCGCGCCTGGTGACGCCGTTCGCCTGAGGGTCGCGAGCGGCCCGCGCAAGTACAATCAGTCGTGCCCCTCAGCGGATTCCACCCTGCGATTCGGACCTGGTTCTCGTCGCGCCTGGGCGAGCCCAGCCGGCCCCAGCGCGAAGGATGGCCGCGTATTCAGGCCGGGGATCACGTTCTCATCGCGGCCCCGACCGGCTCGGGCAAGACGCTTGCGGCGTTTCTCTCTGCCGTCGACCGGCTGCTGACGACCCCTCCGGGCGACCGCACGACGGTGCTCTATGTCTCGCCCCTCAGAGCACTGGCCAATGACGTCCAGAAGAACCTCCTGGGCCCCATCGGCGAGATTCGTGCGCTCGATGCGACGCTGCCCGAGATTCGCGTGCTCGTACGGACCGGCGACACGCCGTCGCACGAGCGCGCCCGGATGGCCAAGGTGCCGCCGCACGTGCTCGTCACGACGCCCGAGTCGCTCCACATCCTGCTCACGAGCGACGGGGGCCGCGGGATGCTCCGCACGGTCACCACGCTCATCGTCGACGAGATCCATGCGCTGCTGCGCGACAAGCGCGGCTCGCACCTCGCCCTGTCGCTCGAGCGGCTCGAGGCGCTGGCCGGACCGATTCAGCGCATCGGCTTGAGCGCGACACAGAAGCCGCTCGACGAGGTAGGACGGTTCCTCGTCGGCGCCGGCCGTTCGTGCACCCTCGTCGACGCAGGCCATCTCAGGGCGCTCGACCTGGCGATCGAAACGCCCGCGTCGCCGCTCGAGGCGGTGTGCTCGCACGAGCAGTGGGACGTGATCTACGGACGCATGGCCGAGCTCATCGCCGCGCATCGAACGACGCTCGTGTTCGTGAACACGCGAAAGATGGCGGAACGCCTCTCGGCGAGGCTGGCCGAGCGCGTGGGCGCCGAGTTCGTCACGTGCCACCACGGCAGCCTGGCGCGCGCCCGACGCCTCCAAGCCGAGGAGCGCTTGAAGCAGGGTCAGCTCCGCGCGCTCGTCGCGACGGCGTCACTCGAGCTCGGCATCGACATCGGCGATGTGGACCTCGCCATTCAGGTAGGGAGCACCCGTTCGATCGCGACCTTCCTGCAGCGCATGGGGCGTGCGGGTCATGGACCGACCCGTGTCCCCAAGGGCCGGCTGTTTCCGCTGACGATCGACGAGTTGGCCGAGGCCGAAGCGCTGTTGACCGCTGTCGATCGGCGCGTGCTCGACCGGACCCCGATCCCCCGCGCGCCGCTCGACATCTTGACGCAGCAGGTCGTCGCCGCGTGCGTGCCCGAGGTGTGGGACGAGGCCGCGCTCTTCGACGTCGTCCGGCGCGCCTGGCCGTACCGGGATCTCGCGCGAGACGACTTCGACGCGGTGGTCGCGCTTCACACCCAGGGTCGAAGCGCGCTGCTGCATCGCGACGGCGTCAACGGTCGCCTGCGGGCGACCAAACGCGCGCGCATTCCGGTGCTGACCTCCGGCGGTGCCATTCCCGACACCGGTGACTACCAGGTGCTGCTCGAGCCCGACGGCACGCACGTCGGGGCGCTCAACGAAGACTTCGCCATCGAGTCCCAGCGGGGCGATGTGGTGCAGCTGGGGTCGCACTCGTGGCGCATCCTGCGGGTCGAGCCAGGGGTCGTGCGGGTCGCCGACGCGGAGGGCGCCCCACCCACCATCCCGTTCTGGCTGGGCGAGGCGCCGTCCCGCACCTCAGAGCTCTCGGCGCTGGTCAGCGAAGTCCGCGAGAGCGGTGGACGACATCGGGACCTCCAGGAGTACGTGGCCGCGGGCACCCGCACGCTCGGTGTGGTGCCGACGATCCGACGCATGGTTCTCGAGCGCTTTTTCGACGAAGCCGGCGGCATGCAGCTCGTCGTCCACGCGCCGTTTGGCGGGCGCATCAATCGCGCGTTCGGGCTCGCGCTGCGCAAGCGCTTCTGTGTGGGCTTCGGCTTCGAGTTGCAGGCGGCCGCCAACGAGGAAGCCATCGTGCTGTCGCTCGGTCCACAGCATTCGTTTCCACTCGCCGCAGTCTTCGACTATCTGAAATCGGCGTCGGCACGCGACGTGCTCGTGCAGGCGTTGCTCGCACAACCGATGTTCGAGACTCGCTGGCGGTGGAACGTTACACGAGCGCTCCTCGTGCAACGGTCACGTGGCGGACGCACGGTTCCGATCAGGTTCCAACGGATGCGCGCCCAAGACCTGCTGACGGCGGCGTTCCCGGAAGTCGTCGCCTGTGGTGAAACGCTGCCGCCCGGGCCGCTGCCGGTGCCGATGGAGCACCCGCTCGTGCGGCAGACGATCGAGGACTGTCTGCACGAAGCCATGGACATCGACGGGTTCCTCGAGGTGCTGGGCGGGTTGGAGTCGGGCGCGATCGAGCGCGTCGCCGTGGACACCCCCGAGCCGTCGGCGTTCGCCAGCGGCATTCTCTCCTCGCAGCCGTACACGTTCCTGGACGATGCCCCGCTCGAGGAGCGACGGACGCAGGCCGTGATGCGGCGTCGCGGCGGGTTGGATACGCGCACGCTCGACTCGATCGGACAGCTCGACCCGGACGCCGTTGCCCGTGTCCGCGAGGAAGCCTGGCCCCATCCCGAGAACGCCGAGGAAGTCCACGAAGCGCTGACCTGGATGGGCTACGTCACCGCCGAGGAATCGATTCCCTGGCGTCCGTGGCTCGATGCGCTGCGAGCGGACGGCCGTGTTGAGTTCGACGGGCAGCGCTGGCGCGCGGTGGACGGCCCAACCGATCCGAAGGCCATTCTGCGAGGCCGGCTCGAGGCGCTCGGACCGGTCGAATCGAACGACCCGCTGCTTGTCGAGCTCGAGAGCGACGGGGCCGTCCTTCGCGTACGCCTGCAGGGGCGGGACGCATGGTGCGACCGGCGGTTGCTCGCGCGGATCCATCGCTATACGCTCGATCGACTCCGCAAGGAAATCGAGGCGGTCTCGGCGGCAGACTTCCTGGCGTTCCTGTCGTGCTGGCAGCATGCCGACGAGGCACACCGGCTGGAAGGACCCGCCGGAGTTGTCGAGGTGCTGGGACAGCTTGCGGGATTCGAAGCGCCGGCCATCGCCTGGGAGTCGTCGATTCTGCCGACGCGGGTGCGCGGGTACAAGCGCGAGTGGTTGGATCAGGTGACGCTCGGGGGGGAATTCGCGTGGGGGCGCATGTGGGGCTCGGGCGCGTGCGCCGTGCGCGTCACGCCGCTCGGTTTCTATCCACGCGCCGAGCTCCTCGCATGGCTCGGCCTGGCCGAGCGCGTCGCGCCGCCCACCGAGGGCTACGCCGGCCAGGTGGTGTCGGTGCTCCAGACGATGGGGGCCGCGTTCCCACAGGAGATCGCGGCCGTCGCGACGCTGCTGCCGAGTCAGCTCGAGATGGGCCTCGCCGAGCTAGTCGCGCGCGGGCTCGCGACGTGTGATTCGTTCGCCGCGCTGCGCGGCTTCATCGTGCCGCTGTCACGCCGACGACACGCGCCGCCAATCGTCGGCCGGTGGGCCTTTCTCAGGCGTGACTACGCGCCCGCCGATGGCGCGAACGCGGATCAGGCGGCCGTCGCGCTCGTGGCGCGCCAGCTTCTCCGCCGGACGGGTATCGTGTTTCGCAAGACCCTTGAGCGCGAGCGCCTGCCGGTGCCGTGGTGGCGCCTCGTGCGCGAGCTCCGGACCCTCGAGGCACGTGGGGAGGTCCGCGGTGGGCGTTTCGTCGCGGGCTTCGACGGCGAGCAGTACGCCATGCCCGAAGCGGTCACCTTGCTGCGTGCTGTGCGCAAGCGCGGCGGCCGTCCCGCGCAGGTAGCCTCCGGCGATCCGCTCGACCTCGGCGGCGTCCTGACCCCCGAGCTCCGCGCCCGTACGGCGTGAGCGGCTCTCCGGGCAGCTCACAGTTGTGAGTTGTCAGTCGTCGGTCAGAACTGAGCCCGGGATTCGCCGGGGTTCGGGGCGGAGCCCTGTGCAGTCAGCGCCGCGGCAGTCCGCGGTACGGCGCGACCAGCCCGGTGTATTTGAACCGCTGCACGCGTCGACCCTCGAGCGTTTCCGTGATGTAAAGGTTGCCGCTGCGGTCGACGGCCATGTTGTGCGGCACGTCGAGCTGTCCGCCCCAGTGCCCGTGGCGGCCGAAGTAGCCGAGCACCTCGAGCGATGCCCGCAGGAGGACGTGGATGCGGTGATTCGCACCATCGAGAAGATAGAGGAAGCGCTGCTCAGGATCGACCGAGAAGGCCACGCCGGACGCCGCCCCCGAAAGCTTGGTGCGCCGCGCGATGAACTGCTCCTTCACGAAGCGGCCGTCCTTCGTGAAGACCTGCACACGATCGTTCGCGCGGTCGCCGACGTACACGTGACCGTCGTTCGAGATCGCGATCCCGTGCACGGTGCGAAACTGCTGTGCGGGAGGGGCCTTCGGGTCGTATTCGCCGATATCGGTATCGTCCGGTGTGTTGCCGTAGGCGCCCCACATGCGCTTGAAGGCGCCCGTGTCGGCGTCGAAGACGATGACGCGCCGGTTGCCGTAGCCGTCGGCGACATAGAGCTCGTTGGCGGCCGGATCGAGCGTCATGTCCGCCGCGCGGTTCACGTTCACCGTGTCACGATTGCCCTTGCTCTGACCCTTGCGGCCGATCTGGAGCACGAACCTGCCGGCCGGCGTGAACTTCAGCAGGTGCGCGTCGGTGCGGCCGTTCCCGCCGGTCCAGATGAACCCCTTCGGGTCGGCGTAGATCCCATGCTCGGACTCAGGCCACTCGAAGCCTGCGCCGGGTCCACCCCACGACGAGACGAGGTTGCCGGCCTGATCGAACTCGAGAATGGGCGGCGCGGGCGTGCAGCAATCCGCGATGGGTGGGTTCTGCGAAGAAGCGGTGTAGCGGTCGTTCTTCACGAGCGCGCTCACACGGTGGATGATCCACACGTGGTCGCGCTGGTCGACGGAGACGCCGACGACCGGACCGATCGCCCATGTGTCGTTCGGGAACGGTTTGGGCCAGGTCGTATCCCACTCGAAGGCGGGCATCTTCTGGGTGACCGGCGCGACGCCGCCGGCGCCGCCGGCGGCAAACGCGGCACTGATCACGGCGAGAGCGATTTCGGGCGGCTTCATGGTCGAGCTCAATGCCTTTCTCTCTGACGCCGCGAGTGCGCTTACCCGCCGATGTTCATGCGATGTCCGCCAATCCACACCGAGTGAATCTGCCGCGTGTTGCGGATGTCGGCGAGTGGATCCGCGTTCAGGATCACGAAGTCCGCCCACCGGCCGGGCTGAAGAGTCCCCAGCTGCGCGTCGAGCTTCATGACCCGCGCGGCACCGCTCGTGGCGGCGACCAAGGTCTGCATCGGCGTCAGGCCCGCCTTGACCATCATCTCCATCTCGACGTGCTCGAAGTAGCCCTGCCAGCGGCCGACGAGGTTTGCACCCGTGTCGGTGCCCATGGCAATGCTGACGCCGCCGTCCGAGAGCCGCTTCAGGTTCCTGTTTGCCTGCTCGAGGGCTGCCTTGATGGCCTGCGCGTCCTTGTTCATCCGGACCTTCTCTTGCGCGGCGGGATCGGTCAGTTGCTTCACTTGCCGGCCGTAGAGAGCCATCCCGCGCTGGAAGAAGGGATCGCTGAAGAACGCCGGTGTCGACTCGTAGACGAACACCGACAGGTCGCGGGTGAGCGTCGGAATGTAGCCGACGGTGCGCGTCTTGAGCTCGTTGATGAGCGCTGGCGTGACGTCCTGATCGCGTACGCTGTGCGCGACGACATCCGCGCCCGCCTCGAGCAAGCCGAAGGCATCCTTCAGGTAGAAGAGATGAGCGGCGACGCGGAGGCCGCGTTTGTGCGCCTGCTCGATGACGGCCCGGTAGACCTCGGGCTTCATCTTCGTGGGGTTGCTGTCCAGGCCGTCGACGCGGATCTTGATGATGTCCACCTTCTCGTCGGCGTGACGGTCGACGTTCGAACGCGCGTCGGCCGGCGTGGCATCGGCAATGACGGTCCCGGAGCTGAACAGGCGCGCGCGATCGAGCGGGACGCGATCCTGCTCGTCACCTAGCTTGAGGCCTTCAGCCGTGTCGGCCGGCGTCGACCCGAGGCTGTACGCCGTCGTCACTCCGTACATCGCGTACGTGCGCAGCTGCGCCAAGAGCTGGTCGCGGACGGGCGCGCCGCCGTCCTTGCTCGCGTCGACGTGGGCGTGCGCATTGACGAGTCCAGGAATCACGGTCTTTGCCTGGGCTTCGACGCGCGTCGCTGCGGAAGGAATCCTGACGTTCGGGCCGACCTCCTGAATGCGACCGTTGCTGATGAGGACGGTCGCGTTTTCGAGCGGCGCCCGTCCCGTGCCATCGATGACACGCGCGCCCACGACCGCGATCGTTTGGCCCGCCGGTGCCTGCGCCTGTGGTGACAGCAGGAAGAACCACGCGGTCGCGACCGTGAGCCCGATGACCCCGACTCCCGCCCGGGTGATCACACGGCCGATCACACAGTCACAGCACGTCAACATGGTGTGATCTCCGGAAGTGAAGTGTTGAGTTCATCCGCCTACTTCATCGGCGAGTAGTCGGTCATCTCGAAATAGACCGAATCGATCTTGACTTGGCCGACGCCCGACTCCTCTCTGGCCTTCGTCCAACCGGCGTCGGCGCGGAACGACTCCCAGCTCTTCTTGGCGGCTTCCCGGTTGGGATAGGACAGCAGGTAGAGCATGGTGTTCTGCGACAGCGGCGTGTCGAGCGGCTTGCCGTAGAAGACGCTCGTCAGGCCGTGCTTCTTGAAGAAACCGAGTGTGTGGTTACGGAATCGGGCATGGAGGAGATCGAGCTTGCCTTCGCCAGCGGTATAGGTCCGCAGCTCGTACACCTTGTTCCCCTGGGCGGAGGCGACTGTCTCACCGGGCAGCGCCCCGCGCAAGAGGTATCCGAGCGCAAAGGCGGTGACGAGGGCAGAGGTGGCGAGCAGGTTCTTCAGCATCGAGCGTTCTCCTTTGTTCGGGGTGGGACCCGACGGAATCGGGAAAAGGCGCATCCTATCAGCAATTCCGGGCTTTCTGGCCCCTGAAGTTGGGGGTGTCCCGTCCGGGGGAGGCCCGCGCGGGCGGGTGAGTCACGATGAAAAATCTTGGGTGCTGGGCGTGCCGCCCATGAGAAACTGAGGCGTTCGGCGCCTGTGCCGGGCGTTCTCTTTGAATGGGGAAGGGCATATGACGGGTGTGCACGACCGGAGGCCGTTCTTGCTGATGGCGATGGCGGTGTTCCTCCCCACGGTGGTGGCGGGGCAATCGGTCGGCGGCGCGAGCGAGGTCACCTTCACCAGGGACATCGCGCCGATTCTCCAGCGCAGCTGCCAGAAGTGCCATCGGCCCGAGGGCGTCGCACCGATGTCGCTCGTCACCTATGAGGAGGTGCGGCCCTGGGCGCGCGCCATCAAGACACGCACGGGTGTCGGCCCGCGCGCCGGCGTGATGCCGCCGTGGTACATCGAGAAGAACATCGGCATCCAGCACTTCAAGAACGACCCGTCGTTGAGCGATGACGACATTGCCAAGATCGCCAAGTGGGCCGACTCCGGCACGCCGCGCGGGAATCCTGCCGACATGCCGCCGCCGCGCACGTGGGACGATGCCAACAAGTGGGCGATCGGCACGCCCGACCTCATCGTCAAGACGAAAGACATCGTCGTCAAGGGTGGCTCGCCCGACTGGTGGGGCGAGATCGAGGCGGTGCCCACGGGGTTGACCGAAGATCGGTATGTCACCGCCATCGAGGTCAAGGAGATCAACGACGTCCCGCCGGTTGGGAACGGGCGGGCGACGGTCGGTGGCCGTTACATCGTCCATCACTTGCTGTGGGACACGAAGGTGCTCGCCGGCCAGGAGACCGATCCCGGTCCGCAGGGTACGACGACGTGGCCGGTGCACGAGGTTGGACGCGAGGCCGACTTCTTCGACCCGGACTCGGCGCGCTTGCTCAAGGCCAACTCGTGGATCATTTCCGATTCAGCGCATCTGCACTCGAACGGGCGCGATACGACGGCGCACCTCCTCATCGCGTTCAAGTTCGCGCCGAAGGGGTTCGCGCCGAAGTACAAGCGGTCGCCGATCACGCTCGGCACGGTCGATCTCGACATTCGCGCGATGGAGGCGAACCAACAGGCGCACGCCTATGCGGTGCTGCCCGAGCACACGAAGATTCTGTCGTTCGAGCCGCACTTGCACGCGCCGGGCATGCGCATGTGTCTCGAGGCCATTTGGGGCGCGCACATCCAGACGCTGAACTGCGCCGGGTACGATCACAGCTGGGTGCGCGGCTACAACTACGACGACGACCATGCGCCGCTTCTGCCGAAGGGCACGATCCTGCACATCATCGGATACATGGACAATTCGCCGACCAACAAGAACGTCCCCGATCCCCGCAACTGGCAGGGGTCGGGCAACCGGTCCGTGGCCAACATGCTGCTCGATCTCGGGAACAAGGTCTCGTTGACCGAGGAGCAGTTCCAGGAGGAGATGGCCAAGCGGCGGGAGCGACTCAAGCTCACGCGCAACTCCTTCACCGTCGGCTGCCCGTTGTGCGTCGTCCCGCAAAAGACGCCCACACGGAGCACGCAGCAGCAACAACAACAGCAACAACAGTAGCCACGCATCACGGACCACGGGACGCGGCCTGACATCTATTCGGGCCGCGCCCGCCGAGCCCCAGTACGGTGATGCCCACGCCAGCCATGACCGCTCGAATCACGATCGCTCGCACCTGCTTGCTCCTACTCCTGGCGTCGGCTGTCGCGTCCGATCTCGCCGCACAGATGCTCACGTACTCGCGCGGGCAGACCGTCTCTCCGGCGTTCGAGGGCTGGGAGGAGGACGCCGACGGCAGCAAGTTCTTTCTGTTCGGGTACATGAACCGGAATTGGGAGGAAGAGGTCGTCGTACCGGTCGGCCCCGACAACGGTTTCGACGTCGGTGGTGTGGATCAAGGTCAGCCGACACGTTTCCTGCCGCGCCGCAATCGAATGGTCTTCCGCGTACCGGTGCCCAAGCACTTCACCGAGAAGGAGGAGCTGGTCTGGACGCTGACGACAAAAGGCAAGACGGAGCGCGCTTTCGCGTCGATCAAAGCCGACTACAAGCTCGACACGGTCTCGAAGATGTCTGAGACGGGCGCGCTGGGTGCGGGGTTCAGCAGTCCCGAGGTGCGCGCGAATAAGCCGCCCACGCTCAAGCTCGAATCACCGAAAGCGGTGACTGCGAAAGTCGGGCAACCGGTGCGGCTGTCGGCGAGGCTGTCGGACGATGGGGTGCCGAAGCCGCGCCCGCCGGGCCTGGGGGGCGCCGCGGTGTCGAACCGCGGGTCTCGGCGCGATATCAACCCGACGACCGGTCAGCCTCAAGTGACGTCGACGACCCTGAACCGGGAGACATCGCCTCCCGTGCGCGTGACGCCGAGCAAAGTCGTGGGGCTCCACGCATCATGGTTCGTCTACCGCGGGGCGGGGAAGGTGACCTTCGAGCCGGAACAGATCCAGGTCTGGGAGGATCCTCGACCGGGCACGAACTCACCATGGGCGCCGGTCTGGACGGTACCCGAACTCCCCGACGGGAAGAGTGTGGCGGAAGTGACGTTCCATCAGCCGGGCACCTATGTCATCCGCGTGAAGGCTGACGATGGGGGACTGGCGGTCCACGAGGACGTCACCGTGACGGTGACGAAGTAACCACTGGCGCCGTCGTTCGGCCACCGCGACGTCGACGCCTGGCACGGCGTCCTCAGGCGTGAGTACGCCCCGCTCCTTCATCGCTCCCGCAGCAGCGCGGCCGTCTCCGGTTGCCGCTTTACGGTGCCCGTCACGAACTCCGAGGAAAGATCCTTGAAAGATGGATCCTTCAGAATCCGTACAGCCGCGCTGGATTGTCCACCAATATCGTCCTGCGAACCGTTGCCTCCGGGGCCCATACAGGAAACTGATTGAACGCACGGCCATCGTCGATCGCAAGAAACGGCGACACGTCGGCGTTTTCATAGCCCTGCACCGGCTGTGCATGTGGCCAGTCCGTACCCCACAGCATCCGGGACGGGTTTGCGGTAATCAGCGCTTGTGCGAGAGGAACCGCGTCAGGATAGTCCGGACCCCTTCGCGAGACGCCGTTGATCCTTGAGAGCTTGACGTACACGTTGCCCTCTTTGAGAAGCTTCAGCAGCGTCTGAAAGCCTGGCTGTGTCACACCGAGCTGGGCCCTGGCGCCAACGAAATGATCGAAGACAATCGGGACGGGAGATGCCGCGATCGTGTCGGCGAGGGCGTCGAGCCGCGCCAACAGCGCGCCTGGAGTACTGATGGACCATCCGTAGGGCTTGAGCCGTCGGCCGGCCCACTCCAGGCTCCGTCGTGCCCCGTCAACGCCTTCGCCAAGGGTCAATCGGATACCGCGGCATCCGGCGCGATCCATCATCGCGAGGTCTCGATCCGTCGTCGTCTCATCGACGATGGGGACGCCGCGGCCTCGGGGGCCGAGCTGCTTGAGCCCGTCGAGCAGACAGGCGTTATTGGTGCCGTAGCCGGTCAGGCCGATGAGCACAACTCGGTCGATGTGCATGGCCCGGTCGAACGCCACCATGTCCACGATGCGCGCAGGTTCGTACTTGGCGATTGGCGCAGAGATATACGGGTACTCGGTCTCGTCTCCGATGACGTGCCGGTGGCAATCGGTCGCGCCCGCCGGGACGTCGAACTTCACCGGGGTCGACGGTAGCGGCACGGCGCGCGCGTCGGTTGCGCGCCATGCGAGGGCAGCGGCCGCGAAGGCCGGGCCGCGAAGAAGCATGTCACGTCGGGTCAGCATCACGGGCGGCTCCCGAGGAGGGCTCCGTGAGCGCTCCTCTCGACAAGGCGAAAACGGCTCACGTCGACTCCGGCACCACGCTCCGACGTCCTGCCTCTCACTTCGCCGCGTCGATCGTCGTTCCGCCGACGATCGGTTCAACAACCTCGAGCGCTTTCGATGTTCGTGTCGCGCGCCGTGAGGCCTTGGTGCTCGGCAAGGATAACAAAGCCATTCGCCCCGCGGCGGTCGGTCCGACCGCCGCAGAGGGGCGAGCAGGCGAGCGGACGGCCGCACCACACGTGCCCGCCTTCGCAAAAAAGGGCGCTTGACGGCTGCGCGATGCACCGGAAGAATGCGGGCAGACGGGCAACCGACCCCGGTGGCGGAGTTCCTGGAACGGAGGTGGACGGTGATGGACTCGATTCGGCCATCCAGCGCTCGGCTCGGGAACGTCGTGGGTCTCCTCGGTCTCATGGCGCTTCCATTGGTTGATCCGGGTGAGGCGGCTTCTGGGACTCAGGCTCGACGTGCCGGTGAGACGTCGCGGCCCGTGTCACGAACGGCGTGGGGCGACCCGGACTTGCAGGGCATCTGGACGAATACCTCCTCGACGCCGTTCGAGAGGCCCTCACTGCTTGCCGACCGCAGCGAGTTGACGGCCGCTGAGGTGGCGCAGCTCGAGGAGGAAGACCGCAAGCGCGTGGCCGCCAACGCGCCAACGTCGGTCAGCGGACCGGAGCACTGGTACGAGATTGGAAAACGGGCCTCCCAGGCGTCGCATGTCGTCGATCCTCCAGACGGCAGGGTGCCGGCCCTGACGGCGGAGGCCCAGAAGCGACGCGTCATCGGCACGATTCACCGCGACCGCTTCGACTCCGTGGAAGACCTCAGTAGCTGGGACCGGTGCATCACGCGCGGGATTCCTGGCTCGATGCTGCCGACTCTGTACAACAACAACTACCAAATCCTGCAGGTGCCAGGCTACGTCGTGATCCTCTACGAAATGATTCACGACGTGCGGATCATCCCCGTGGACGGTCGTCCGCATTTCCCGTCGACCATGCGGCAGTGGATGGGCGACTCGCGCGGTCGCTGGGAAGGCGACACGCTCGTGGTGGAGGTGACAAACTACACCGACCGGACCTCCATTCACCCGGTCCGCTCGATTGCCTCGAAGGTCGCTCATAGTCGCGACCTGCGTCTTGTCGAACGGTTCAGCCGCGTCGATGCCGACACGATCGACTACCGCTTCACCGTCCACGACCCGCAGACGTTCACCAGGCCCTGGACGGTGGCCATCCCCATGACGCGAAAAGACGCGCCGGACCGGATACTCGAGTACGCCTGTCACGAGGGGAACCGCGCGATCCCGACGATTCTGAACGGTTCAGCGGCGCGGGCCGACAAGGCCCCGACCGGCGCAGCGGGGGCGAGACGAGACCGCTAGTGGCCGCGGCGTCAGCCGCTCACTCTCGATCGCCCAAGGTCCGCACCGGCCAAGTGAGCGGCACGTCCAGGCGGCGCGTATCGAGCCAGGCCGACACCTCGGGCGGTGACGAGAGCCGCCCGTCCAGCAACTCCAGCGCGAGATCATGGGCCAGCACCGTTCTGAACGGCTTGTCGTAGGTGGCGGCTTCCGCTCCGGACGGGAGCTTCAGTATGAACGGCACGAGTGGGCTGTCCGTCCCGCCGGTCAACGATTCGAGGTCAGCGCTCCACTCGTGGCGCACGGTCCAGAGCTCCGGCCGAAGCCCATGATCGGACTGCACGAGCACCGCGGTCGTC
>Ga0194132_10001585_pt1 | contig 45818 bp, 45 predicted proteins | sample TA2KigOf80mmetaG_FD_148612 | JGI IMG/M metagenome (GOLD analysis project Ga0194132, IMG submission 148612) | Freshwater microbial communities from Lake Tanganyika, Tanzania - TA2015054 Kigoma Offshore 80m | ecosystem: Environmental > Aquatic > Freshwater > Lake | place: Tanzania: Lake... | reverse complement strand
AGCGCTCAATATCAAACCCGGTAAGTTTCATGGCGATTGGAACTATACGCTTCTTCCTCGCTCTTAATCGGTAACTTAATTCTTGCCCATGCCTAACCAATGGCGCTAGTTTGAGTGGACCTTGAAAAAGGTCATGCGATGACTCCAAGCTGCAGGTTGCGACACCTTTGCAGGGAAGGGAGTACAGCGCATGACCACGGAAGATTTTATCAGCGAGTTGTTCTATCGGGGAGATGAAATGATGAGCGACGTCCCCAAGCATCCCTTGTCCCACTTGTGGCCGAGTGAACTTGTCACCGTAGGGATGCTGTTTGCGCTTAAAGGAGTGGGCACGCGGGCGTTTTATCGGTGGTTGACCCGAGATTGGCGCCGATTGTTTCCGGCTTTGCCCGAGCGAACCCGCTTGTTTCGCCTCTTGGCTGGGCACCGGAACTGGACCGACGAGTTTCTGGCGATGCCGTCGGTGTTGGGGGTGGTAGATAGCTATGGCGTCGAGTTGCTCCATCCGATGCGCGAAGGACGCAGTCACAAGCAAATCGGGCGGAAAGGGAAATCCAACCATCGCTGGATTGTCGGCGGCAATCTCTGTCTGTTGCTCAATCAATGGGGGGTGGTGGTCGGCTGGGATTGTGCGGGCGCGAATGCCGCCGATACCGCATTCCATCCATTGATTGCTACGTATGAAGAGGAGATGATCGTGCTCAGCGACTCGGCCTTCCATGCTAAAGAAGGAGATCCCCTTAATCTTAAACTATGTGATAGGGGCTTGTGGAATACGCGGATGCTGGTAGAAACCGTGCTCTCGATGCTTCATGGCGTCTGTCATCTGAAGAAAGTGGCCCATCGCACCTGGGCGGCGTTCCAAATGCGGCTGGCTTTTACCCTGGCCACCTTTAATCTTCCCGTCCAATGGCATGGTTTTCACCCCGATCAACACGGCTTTATCCATCTCTCGTTAGCTGAGTTTAGTTTGTGACCAACTAGCACCAATCGTTAGTAGAACGGCGCACACCGCCAAATACCGTGAACGTGGAAATCTCACCTGTTTCATTGGTCCCCTCCTTTTGCCTTTCTCCTCGATGAATGGGCAAACATCAGCTCAATCGAACCATTGAAGTCAAGACCCGAACGACCTCGCTGGACAAAAAAAGCCGGGCTGCCTCTGTGATCAACACGGTAATCACTTCCGGCAACCCGGCCAACTTCAGTACCTCTGTTTTCCCGCCACTACCTCTCTCCACCTCCCCTGCCGACTCCGGTGTCAGCGTAGTGGATGAAGTCCCGTCGGCTTGCCGTCCCCAAGTCACTCTGGGTTTGGCCTACTCACTGGGTGACTTTTGACACACAAAAAAAGGTGTCAAGGGTTTAGATAGAGAGAGAGCGCACAGTGTATAGCGGAAAGCAAAGAAAGGCGCATGCCTGCGAAGACCTGTACGCTCGTGGAGTGGCTGCAGATAATTCCTGCCCCGCGACGGCGGCGTGCGAATTGCAAACCGCGGCTGGTTGATGCCGTTCTACTGCGGTTTTGTGGGGTACTGGTGGGGTAAAACCGCTGATGGTAGGTGGGTCGACTGGCGTGCCAAGAGCAGGGACGGCAAACGCCGTGCTGCAGGTCGCAGACTCGCTCGGAATCGAGACACTGATCAGTCTCGTGGTCGCCCCCGTAGGGACAATCACAACAAGTCTGGCCGCCGTGGCCGAGGTTACCGTCGAAGGTCCCCGTATTCTGACTCAGCGTCGTGCTGTTGCCCGTGCCGACCAGTGTTACGCTCATTCCGACCGGGCCACCTTTTGGGTGTGACCTTCAAAATCGAAACGGCTCTGGCCGGTTGGCGGAGAATATCGAGCAGGTTGCCAACTGCCTCATACTGGTAGATTACGGTCTCACCACTCGTTTGGTCAACGACACCGATCAGCCGCCCGAGGTCATTGTAGACGTAGCGAACATCATCGGCATAAATTCACTTAGAGTGAAGAATGAATGAGGTGCGCTATGCAGGAGGACGGTCAAGAGGAAGAGCAAAGTTAGGTGCCGCAGCCAGCTTGCTGCTTGTACAGTCCTCCCAGTGGCACCCTAACTCCATGATTACCGATATTTCTTAGCAGATTTCATAAGTAACGAAGCAATCTAGGATCTCGCCGATTTTCCGTGAAGATTGCTTCGTCGCGGAACGTGTCCTAAGCGTCACGTAGTGCAGTCAAACGGCTCCTCGCAATGACTGCCATTCCCTAGTGTAACGCCATTGCCAACAAAGGATATATATGAAGAACAATTAGTTAGATCTTCTTCTTCGAAAAGTACCAATCTGTCTGATTGACTTCGCCCTTTTTGCCCATCTCTAATCGCTCACGCAACGCGGTCTCGTTGGCTGGTGGCGGAACGATGACTTCCTCACCGGGTTTCCAATTCACCGGCGTGGCGATACCGTGCTTGTCCGCAGCTTGCGCAGCGTCGATCGCACGTAACAGTTCTTGTGAGTTGCGGCCCATGCTCAGCGGATAGTAAATCAGGAATCGCACTTTCCCATTCGGATCAATCAAAAAGACCGCACGAATGGTTGCGGTATCGCTTGCCCCTGGATGGATCAAACCAAACAGCGCCGCGACCGCCATGTTCCGATCCGCAATCACGGGAAAAGGAATTTTCTGGCCAAAGTTCTTTTCAATATTCTGCTCCCAACCAAGGTGAGCGAAAATGCTGTCAACCGAGAGACCGATCAGTTGCACGTTGCGTTTCTCAAATTCCGGAGTCAGACGCGCAAATTCAATGAATTCAGTTGTACATACTGGGGTAAAATCGGCTGGATGCGAAAACAACATCACCCATTTCCCGGCTTTGGTATATTGCGACAGGGTAATTTCTCCGTGGGTGCTCACTGCCTTGAAGTCCGGCGCTGGGTCGCCGATACGCGGAATTGGTTGTCTCTCCTGTGTCTCCATACAGGGCTCTCCTTTCCTGAAACTCTGCAATTTTCTTTTAAATTGTCAGTACGGGTAAGATGTAAATCGCCTCTTATATAACCACTTGCCCTGAGTAGGGAAAGTAGGGTTTCTCCACTACCCGTCCACGACAGATCCGTTAAGGTATGGTACGTCTTGGCCGATCTTTTGGGACAGGTGGGATCAGTTCTCGACCAGGAGGATGTTGTTCATGGAGTTGACTATGTCATCGCTCCCCGTCCGTATTCAGCGTTTATACGAACTTGCCCATAACTTATGGTGGAGTTGGCATAAGGAAGCCGATGCCCTTTTTGCTACTATCGACCCGACGCTCTGGGCGATCACGCAACATAATCCGGTAAAATTATTGCGTGAAGTGAAACCTGAGCGGCTGACAGTCCTCGCCCAGGATCCAGCGTTCTTGCGTCGTTATGATGCAGTGATGGTCGCGTTTGATGCCGACATCACTAATCGTGACATCTGGGTCGCACGCTCCGCGACCCCGTTACTCAACACGACGGTCGCCTACTTCTCGGCTGAATTTGGGATCCATAATTCATTGCCTATCTATGGCGGCGGGCTTGGCATCTTGGCAGGAGATCATTGTAAAGAAGCCAGTGACCTCGGCCTTCCCTTTGTCGGGGTCGGGTTCATGTACCCATTGGGCTATTTTCATCAGCGCCTTTCCGTTGATGGACGTCAAGAAGCGGTGTACGAACATCTCGATCGGGCGGAAGCACCTCTCGTTGAAGCACGTACTCCTGACGGGCAGCGCTGTTTAGTCGCGGTCCCGATCGGTGACCGACAGATTTACGTCACCGTCTGGCACGTCAAAGTCGGACGCTCAGTATTGTATTTGATGGATACGGATGTTGAAGAGAACGCCCCATGGGATCGCGAACTCTCCGCACGTTTGTATGGTGGTGACCAAGAAACCCGTGTACTCCAAGAAATCGTCTTAGGCATGGGTGGCATCCGGGTCCTTCGTGCCCTCGGCATCACCCCCAGCGTCTGGCATCTCAACGAAGGCCATGCCGCTTTCGTGACGATCGAACGCGTGAGAGAACTCGTCGCCAGTGGCAAAACTTTTGACGAGGCAGTGGCCGAAGTCCGACGTACCACAGTTTTTACCACTCATACCCCGGTCCCTGCCGGCCACGATGCCTTTCCGTTCCACCTGGTCGAGAAATATTTGTCCAATTATTGGGATCAGATCGGTTTGGATCGAGACCGCTTTCTCGCCCTCGGTGCGCATCGTGAACCATGGGGGGAAGTCTTTCATATGACCGTGTTGGCATTAGGCATGGCCGGCAAGTGCAACGGCGTGAGTAAAACTCATGGTGAGGTATCACGCCGGATGTGGCAGCGACTGTGGCCAGACACGCCAGTCGAGCGCGTTCCGATCTCATCCATTACCAACGGTGTCCATACACCCACATGGCTCGCCCCCGAACTTGATCGTTTGTATGATAAATATCTGGGGCCCGACTGGATCAAGCGTCACGATTCACCTGCCCTGTGGTTGCGGGTTCACGAGATTCCAGATGGAGAGTTATGGTGGACACGGCTGCGGTTGAAATACAAACTCATGCATTTCGTGCGTGAACAAGCCCGCGCGTTATGGCGTGAAGAACATCGAGACCCTGTACAGGTCCTGGCCAGTGGAGCACTCCTCGACCCAGAAGCGTTGACGATTGGCTTTGCGCGTCGTTTTGCGACCTACAAACGAGCGACCCTCCTGTTGCAAGATTTGGCGCGATTACAAACGATTCTTCAAGATCGTTGGAAGCCTGTGCAGATTGTCTTCGCCGGGAAAGCACATCCTGCTGATGAGCCAGGAAAACACTTGATCCATCAAGTCTACGCACTCGCCAAAGAGTACGGTCTCGGTGGGCAGATTGCTTTTGTTGAAGACTATGACATTCGCGTAGCGAAGTTTCTTGTGCAAGGCGTCGATGTCTGGCTCAACAACCCAGTTCCGCCATTGGAAGCGAGTGGCACGAGCGGACAAAAAGCGTCCCTCAACGGAGTTCCCAATCTGAGCATTGCTGATGGGTGGTGGTGTGAAGCGTATAACGGCGGTAACGGCTGGACGATTGGGCCGACAAACCCTCTGGCTGAGATTGAGAACCGAGACACTCATGATGCAAGCGCATTGTATCAGTTGCTTGAAAGCGAAATCGTGCCGTTGTTCTATCAGCGCGACTCAGACGGAGTGCCGCGGGGTTGGGTACGTGTGGTCAAGGAAGCGATCGCTTCCGTTGCACCGCTATTTTCTGCGCGGCGTATGGTGAAAGAATATATTGAGCGATTTTATCTCCCCGCCGCAGGTGACCCTCCGAAGATTGCGATGACGGTCAACGGGAACGAACATTCAGCTGCACATGAAATTGATTGATCTGAGCTACGATTTTTTCTTGAATAACGCTTCAAGTCGTGCACGCGCATCCGCAGCCGGCGTTGGGCGTTGTCCTTGGTGGTCGCTGGGGGCAAAGAAGTCACAAAAATTGCCGGCTTCTTTGTCTACAACCGGCTCAGCTTGCGGCTCACGACAGGCGCTGGCGTAACTTGTGTCATAGAACATGCAGTTCCGGCAGCAACGGAGATTCGCACCGCACTTGATGCATGTTTCACCGCGCCCAATGCGGTCCTTGGTGTTCACCTCTTGTTGACAGTGATAGCAGTGCATCATGCGCCTCCTGACGTATCGCATGTCATCGTGGTAGCGGCATGTTGCCATACAACCCGACAGCACACACACGTCGGTTGTGAAGAGGCTGGCAGGAGCATCGCTTTTCCTTTTGCGATGGCTTTTCTTGCCTGAGTCCTCTTGGTATCATGCCGAGACGGTTACCCAATCATGACTACCACAGAGTTGCACCTTTTGCTTGATCGCTTTGCCACATTCTTGCGAGTGGAAAAAAGCATGTCGCCTCATACCTTACGAAATTACATGAGCGACTTAGCCCAATTCTTCGCTTTTGTCGAACAACCGCACGAACGAGCCGAGCGACGACAGGTGGTCGTCTCCCAGATCGATCACCATTTGATTCATGCGTATCTCTCTCTCCTCCACCGCCGGAATAAGAAGAGTTCAATCGCCCGTAAACTCTCAACCTTAAAAAGTTTCTTTCGCCTCCTGTTACGCGAAGGAGAAATTGAGCGGGACCCGACCGTCCTCATCTCCTCACCTAAGCAAGATCAACCGCTGCCGACCCATCTTGTTGTCGATGACATGTTTCGCCTTCTTGAAACACCGGCGCATGACACGCCAGCCGGGCTGCGTGATCGCGCGATGCTGGAAGTGCTCTACTCATGCGGCTTGCGTGTGAGCGAACTGATCGGGCTGAACTGGGGCGATATCGATGGGAACGTCGAAGTCGTCCGTGTGAAAGGAAAAGGCAATAAAGAGCGGATCGTGCCTATTGGTCGGAAAGCACTTGATGCGCTTGAGCAGTATCGCATACAAATCCCCGAATTAGTTGCACCGAAGCGGCGAAATCGCTTACCCTCGGCAACTTCACTGGCAACATCACCGGTATTTTTGAATACCAGAGGAAGTCGACTGACAACGCGCAGTGTTGGCCGCTTTGTCAACGCCTACGCGCGAGCGTGTGGGATCGCTCTCAAAACTAGTCCACATGCGTTGCGCCATACCTTTGCCACGCATCTGCTTGATGCCGGCGCAGATCTCCGAGCGATTCAGGAACTTTTGGGCCATTCGAGCTTATCAACGACACAGAAATACACGCATGTGAATCTTGATCATTTGATGCATGTGTACGATAAAGCTCACCCACGCGCGTGACGAATGCAAAAAATTAAAAATTCAAAATTAGGAATGATGAACAAAATACATCTCACAGCTGAAGATTATTGGAGTCCACCATTTTGCATTTTGCATTTTGCATTCAGGGTCGGAGGTTCTCATGGAAGGGCTAGTCATGCACGGCACGACCATCCTCTGTCTACGCCATAAAGGGAAAGTCGTTATGGCAGGTGACGGACAGGTGAGCCTGGGCAATACTGTCGTTAAACATACAGCCAAGAAATTACGCCGTTTGGCCCAAGGACGTGTCCTTGCCGGCTTTGCCGGGAGTACCGCTGACGGACTGACCCTCTGTGAGAAGCTTGAGAAAAAACTCGATGAGTACAATAACAACCTTCGTCGTGCTGCAGTTGAACTGGCACGTGACTGGCGGGCGGACCGGGTGCTGCGTCGACTCGAAGCACTGATGGCGGTCGCGGATCGAGACTCGCTCCTGTTGCTTTCCGGTAATGGCGATGTCATAGAGCCTGACGATGGTCTTGTCGCAATTGGCTCAGGAGGAAATTTCGCCCTGGCTGCTGCTCGCGTTTTGATGAAACATTCAGATTTGGACGCGCGCACGATCGCACAAGAAGCATTACGTACGGCAGCAGACATTTGCGTATTTACCAACGACCAAATTGTGATCGAGGAGATCTAACGTGCCCAACACTGCAGAACGGGAACTTGTCCTGACTGAAGAAACGCGCTTGCATGTGATGACGCCAAGAGAGATCGTCTCCGAACTCGACCGCTACATTATTGGCCAGCAGAAAGCCAAACGTGCCGTTGCCATTGCCCTCCGCAATCGCTGGCGGCGTCAACAAGTTCCTGAAGATCTGCGTGACGACATCGTTCCGAAAAACATTCTGATGATTGGTCCAACCGGCGTTGGAAAAACAGAGATTGCTCGGCGCCTGGCTCGTCTCGCCCAGGCCCCGTTTATCAAAGTGGAAGCCTCTAAATTTACTGAGGTTGGTTACGTTGGTCGCGATGTCGAGTCGATGATTCGTGACCTCACCGAACTCTCGGTCAACATGGTGCGGCAGGAAGCGAAGGAGCGGATCCAAGTCAAGGCGAGGGACCTCGCCGAAGAACGGTTACTCGATTTACTGCTCCCGCCCACCACGCGAACTGGGTTCAGTGCTGAGAGTGAACTCGCCACTGGCCAAGGGACACGAGAGAAGATGCGCCGCATGCTCAATGCTGGCAAACTCGATGATCGAGAAGTCGAAATCGAAATCACACGACCTGCAGCACCATTCGTTGAAGTGATGGCGCCACAAGGCATGGAAGAAATGGAGCAACACCTAAAAGAGATGTTCTCCAACATGATGCCGAAGAAGAGCAAAAAGCAGCGCATGAAAGTGCCCGAGGCGCTAGAGATTCTCACCCAAGAAGAAGCCGATAAACTCGTCGATGCCGATGCGGTTGTCCGTGAGGCAGTAGGTCGGGTTGAACAGAGTGGGATTGTGTTTATCGACGAGATTGACAAGATCGCGAGCCGTGATGGGGCACACGGTCCAGATGTATCTCGACAAGGGGTGCAACGCGACCTCTTGCCGCTAGTAGAAGGGTCCACGGTCAACACCAAATATGGGATGATACGAACAGATCACATTCTGTTTATTGCTTCCGGAGCCTTTCACATTGCCAAACCATCGGATCTGATTCCCGAGTTTCAGGGACGTTTTCCCATTCGTGTTGAGTTGTCACCACTCACGCAAGAGGATTTTGTCCGCATCCTCAAGGAACCCAAGAATGCGTTGCTTGCCCAATATGAAGCCCTCTTGGCAACAGAAAAGGTGAAGCTGGCGTTTCTGCCAGAAGCGGCGGAAGAAATTGCGCGGATCGCTGCCACCGTCAACGAGCGGACGGAAAATATCGGCGCCCGACGGCTACATACCGTTGTCGAACGCTTACTGGAAGAGCTTTCTTTTGACGGTCCGGAACTCGGCGGACGGAAAGTGACAATCGACGCACAGTATGTGAAAGACAAACTTGACGCGATTGTCAAAGATGAAGATCTCGCGCGCTATATTCTCTAGAAGCTCCAATCTCGGAGAATTCGTTCACGCAAACGTTCGATCTCGCCTTTCTTCTGTGTATCGAGTTGAGATTGCGAGTCGAGGACTTGCTCGTTGGTACGAAGGAGGCGCCCCGCCAAGAGCTTGAGGAGCGCGGTGGTAAACTTGTACGCCCCTGTCGAGTTTTGCTGAACTTGCAGAGTCAAGGCTCTACCATCAAGCCGAATCACAGCAGTGTCTTGTTTCGCTTGGACAGTCGCAGTGTATGAAGCTCCGGTAATCCACGACAGTTCACCAAGGAGCGTGCCATCACCGAGCAGAGTAATGACACGGGGAGTGCCCTCTTTGTCTTTCTTGCTCACTTCTACTTGGCCACGCACGACAAAATAGAGTGCGCCTCCAGGTTCGCCTTCTCGACAAATGAAGGCTCCGGCGGCAAGCTCTTGTTCTCTGGCCGTCGCCAATAGGTCGCGCAACTCAGCGTTGGTAAAATCCTGAAGAAGCGGAAATTGTTGTAGTCCCTGAAAGTCCATGACCCTTGTCTCCCCTCCATTGATACCGTTCAGGCTTCGATCCTTCGCCCTGGCTCAGGACTCAGCGCGAACGACAGTCGAGCTGCGTGCGAAATTTTTACTGTTGCCCTGAGCGTGCCGACGGGCTCGCTACTGAATGCCACGCATGACCGTCGCCTTGGCTACGCGTCCTAAGGCTAATACATAGGCAGCAGTTCGTTGTGGCACGTTGTGATTCTTCGCGAGTTGACTCACATCTTGATAGGCTCTGGTCATCAACGAGCGCAGTTCACCGTTGATACGTTCAATATCCCAGTGAAACTGTTGGATATTTTGCACCCATTCAAAATAGGACACAGTCACACCACCGGCATTGGCAAGGATGTCTGGCACCACTGGAATCTGGCGACGAGCAAGAATGGCATCCCCTTCCGGTGTGGTAGGCGCATTCGCCGCCTCAATAACGACACCAGCGGGAAGTGCGGCTGCACGGTCGGCCGTCAGAACCCCACCGAGTGCTGCTGGTATGAAGACATCACAAGGGGTGGTAAATACTGCATCTCCACTGATCGCTTCTGCTCCCGGAAATCCCGTAATACTTCCCTTGTTCGATTTGGCGTAATCAAACAACGCTGGAATCGGTAGTCCTTCAGTACGCCGCAAACCGCCAGAGACATCACTCACCGCAATCACTTTAGCCCCAGCCTGATGAAGAAGAAGCGCAGCAAACGACCCCACATTGCCAAATCCCTGAATAACAACCCGTGCACCTTGCAGCGGACGTCCAAGCTCTGCCATGAGATCAGCCGTAACAAACGCGACCCCTCGTCCGGTCGCTTCCTCACGCCCCACTGATCCATGCAAATCGATCGGTTTCCCTGTGACAACAGCTGGCGAGAATCCGTAGAAGCGCGAGTATTCATCCATCACCCACGCCATCGTTTGCGCGTTCGTATTCACATCCGGTGCGGGAATATCGACGTTAGGACCAATAATCTCGCGAATGTTGGCGATAAATTTTCGTGTTACCCGTTCGAGCTCACGTTGAGTCAGCTTTGCTGGATCACAGTTAATTCCGCCTTTCGCTCCACCATAGGGGATGTTCACGACTGCGGTCTTCCACGTCATCAGAGACGCAAGTGCAGTCACATCCTCAGCGTCGACAGTCGGATGATAGCGCAGCCCACCCTTCATTGGTCCGCGCGCATCGTTGTGTTGAATGCGATATCCAGAGAATGTCGCCACCTGGCCGTTGTCGAGTTCGATCGCGATCTCAACCTTGACCTCACGATTCGGATTGAGCAACAGTTGTTCAATCCGTTCGCCGAGATCTAGTATTTTCGCAGCGCGGCGGATGTTTTCATTGACCATTGCCAGCTGGCTCATAGGTCTTCATTCCTTCTCATCTTGACTCTCCTGGACAATGCGTTGTAGTCCGTATGTCTCCAACAGTTTATTCATGTTGGTGGTCTTAATGTCCATCCCCGCCCCCGACAAAGGCAGGAGAAGAATCTTTTTCCCAGCCAGGGCTTCCGCGATCTTCAGCTTTACCATCACCTCACCACCACTGCCAGCCAAGGCTTTATTCATTTCCGTGATACCTTTCGCCTGGGCAATCCCTTCTGCTTCGATCGCTTCAGCGATCCGTTGTTGTTGTTGATAATAGGCATCAGCTTCGATCTGCGCCTGGCGGAAGCGACCATCTGCTTCAGCCACCATCTTGTTTACTTCGCCCTTCGCTTCTTCCAACTTCTTTAGGTATTCTTCCTCAGCGGCTTTGGCGGCAGACTTATTCTGCTCAGCGACTTGGTCAGCAACCTCCCGGGCTTCAACCGCATCCTGATAGGCTTCGTTAAAGCGATAATCCTTAGTAGATATGCGCTCAACAATCACTCCATAGGGTTGCAGGATTTCGTTGAGCATCGCTTTCACCTGCTCACTCTTTTCGTTGCGTTTTTCAGCAACATAGAATTGTTCGGTGGTTAACTCACCAAAGATGTCCCGTGTCCGACTTCGCGCCACAGTACGAATCACGTTATCCTTTAATTCAGCATCGCTGCCAGCGACAAACTGCAAGATATGTGGCGCCTTCTGCGGATCGATACGATAAGAAATAATCGCATCCAAACTAATGTCGTTGCCATCGATCGTCTTGAACAGCAGATCATCTCGACGGGCACGGTCACCCCGGCTCCCAGACATTGTCATCTCAATGTTCTGTAGTCGCGTATCGAAGGTATGCCAGTCATTGAGGATGGGGGAAAAGAAGTACGTTCCTCCAGGTTCACGTGGCTCTTCCATAACCCCACGTTTGTAGACGGGGTGCCATTTGATCGTACGGACTCCGACTTCGGTCGGGCCCGTTGTATGGGGATAGGGAAAGAAAACAATCAGCGAGAGGAGCACAACAAAGACGACGAGAATTTTGCTGAGGGTATTCATGGTCTGGCTCCTCTCATTTCTTCACTTCAAGCAGCTTGAGCGTCTGGTCGAGGTTCAATGGGTTCACACCATTCGCACCATCACTCGGCAGTATCACGACATCCAACCCTTTATAGACTTCCGCCATCTTGAGGCCGACCATACGGTCGGACCCTGCCCCCTGAAGGGCGTCATTACGGAGTTGTGTTTTTTTCGCTTCTGCAATCTGCACTAGCAAGTCAGCTTCAGCCTTTTTCTTGCGCACGTAAAGGTCGCGTTCAGCTTCTTTCGCCGTAATGTACGCGCGTCCTTCTTGTAGTTTAATATCTACAGTCGCTTGTCCTTCTTGGGTCACCTTTTTCAAGTTTGCGGCTTCAGTGGCAGCACGCCCTTCGGCTTGGTTCTTGAACACCAATTGATCTTTGAGCTTTCTCTCTTCGATATTTTTCTGGATTTCTTTTGTGTAACGAAAATAGCGAACCAGCACATGTTCGACCTGGAGTCCGTAATCGGCTAACTCTCTATTGAGCATGCCTTTCGCTAACTCTGCCTTGGCAACTCGTAACGGGCTGTTATAGAATTCTTCGGTCGCCAGCTCACCAAAAGTTTGTTTCAAGACAGGCTCCGCCTTTGGTACGATACCACCTGTTTCAAACGCCAGGCCTGGACCGAGCTTGGTAAATACTCTGTAAGGGTCGATAATTTTGTAGAGGATACTGGCGTCAACATCGACAAAGAACCCATCAGAGGTTTGAATACGTGCGGCTTGGGTGACACTCGCCTCTCGGGCCGCTTCCTCGCGGGCTCCTGTTAAATCGAAGACACGCAGGTCTTTCGGAAAGAGATACATCGCCTCACAACCGAACGGCTTGATCACCAAATGAAAGCCACTGTCGTAGACTTTCTCGTGCACGCCCTTCTTGATCAGTCCTGGAATAATTGGAATGCGAACGACCTTGATCCCATATTCATTCGGTCCGACGTAGGTAAAACACAAGAACCCGAGAATTTTCAGGCCAATCATGACGGCAAGAAATGGGCCGAGGATCTTGCGGAAAAGTCCACCTTGCAGGAACTGCCCTACTGCAGAGTCCCGCCCCAGTTGGTTGCGGAATTGTTCTAGATCAATGACGCGATCCGAGTCGTCATCAGAAGAGCCCCGTCGAGCCATAGCAATCCCCCTTTCTCAAGCAAACGAGCGCTTATCTTATCACAAAAAGACAAGTGTCTTGAAAATAAAGATAACGTGCAGTGACGAATCTCTGACACCTCCCCACAGTCACAGTGAAAATAGCCATTACCCCCACTCCCATCAGCACGACAACGTGTCTTGGGGCGTCACTCCGAGTCCTGCCAGGCGCGACTCGAAGCTCGGCTAGCAACTCCAGCGAGAGCATGTTGTCTACTTCTGTCCGGCTGGGGGTCGCTGTCGCAGGCCTAAAGCCTCTCTCAACCGTCAGATACTGGTGCTCTGCGGTTCTCCATTTTCCAGCCGTGTCAGAAAAATATCACAAAAAGCTTCTTCTCTGTGCCGTTTTGCCTCGATTCTTATTTTTTATGACAGATCGTTAAAATTTTAACGGCAAAGCTGACAATTGTTATCGAAACTTGACAGCTTCGTGCAGGCCTCAGTTTTCACAAATCGATCATTTTCCTTAATAATCAAATAGTTACGAAAGATTCGTTATTGACGCCAATTTTGGCATCACAATTGCTTCGTATCTTTAGCAATTGTGGAGGCGTTCAACATGAAACAGACACAGACCAAGACACAGAAACAAGTTACCCTTTTTGATCTTATTCAAAGCGTCAGCCAATGCACTGAGAAAGACGACGAAGTCGTAGCAACAGTGGCGCATCTTATCAATAGTGGTAAGGTACGGCTTCCTAGCAACGCGTCACGAGTGAAGGTCTCCTGGGCATCGCCCTTGGATGTCTTCCCCACCTGGGCACGACCGAAGCTTCCGCCAAGCCCACCTCAGCCAGCATTAGCAGCGTAAACTCAAGAATAACAACGTGTTTCCCTGGCTATGACCAGGTGGATGTTCCTCCTCCTTTCACCCACCTGGCCATAGCCCCTCCCTCGGTTAAGGTTCCAGGCAGCAGGTATTCAGCCTGCATTTCTATCGACACGCTTTTCGTCTCGCGTCCGTTAGTGCTTCTCTGCTCTTCGGAGTGTAAGCTCAACGCACTCTGGTCGCGCCCCTAAGCGCACCCGCCAGGTATAGCCAATCCCTCGACTGACAAAGACCCACCCATTGCCGCGCGCCGTGAGTCCTCCCCAGTAGCGTCGATCAGTCGTCATTGTCAGCAGTGGACGAAACGGTGGAATCCGCACTTGCCCGCCGTGCGTATGTCCGCACAACACCAGGTCAGTATTCGGCTCGGGAAAAAACTGCACAGCATCTGGGTTGTGACATAAAACGATCCGGGGAGTTCTTACGGAATCTTCGTGTAGTAACGAAACCGACGCATCTCCACTCCACAACTCATCGACCCCATATATCCCCAAACGACTCCGACCAGCGACGATTTCGACTTCGTCATTCCGCAGGACCGTAATACCTGCGCGCTCCAGAGCAGCAATGACAACCTCCTCGACTCCAGGAACACCGGCATCTCCGGGATAATTCACCGCGTAATCGTGGTTACCCAGAACGGCGAACACTCCATGTGGAGCGTGCAAGTTTTGCAAAATGTGGGGAAGTTCCGCAGCCTCCTCTGGTCGGCTATGAACGAAATCGCCGGTGAGAACAATCATATCCGGAGCAAGCTGCTGCACGGTCGAGACCACCTTCCGAAAAAACCACATGGGCACTTCAGATCCCACGTGTAAGTCGCTGAGATGAACGATCCGGAAACCATCGAGTCCAAGAGGCAGGGTTGGCAACGGCACCGGCAGTCGTTTCACTCGAAGCCAGGTTGGCTCAACAAATTGTGCATAAGCGCCAACTCCTGGAAGTCCGACAAGCAAGAGAGCTGAGAGCATTCGATGGACAAGAGGGGATCGGGCAGCGGCAGCAGAAATTTCATGAATACGAGAACGTAGCGGTGACGCCGGTGGCACATTCACGATCCGAAGTGGCTCTGTCAAGGCATTATATCTGTGTTGCTGTGCGGTGTTTTTCATGAGTGGTATTTTTTGCGTAGGCTCTCAAGTCTAGATCGGTCGCGGAGGAGGATTCTTTGCTTTCTGGCTGGGTAGCGATCAACAAGAACAGGGGAACCCGCTTCGAGTACGTAATAGCGAATCTTTTTTGATGATAGCGTTTCCGAATCTGAGCGCCATATCATTCTGAGCCGCGGAGCGGCGAAGAATCTCTCTGAGAGACCCTTCGCTCCGCTCAGGGTGACACACAAACGCTCCTATCTTTCGAAAGCTGGTATAACATATTGCACCAATCCACGCTTCTTTTTTCTTTGTGTCATCTTTCCTTGCTCTTCTGGTGTCTCCCTCTGGCAAGGTACGCTGCCGTACCATATGGTAACGGTCTATCTGCGTAAGCTGAAAAATTGTAAGGAGCGCGCTCATGGCTATCGTTACTGGAGAAATATCACGGCTCGTCTCAGTTGCTGTTGCCCCTGAATCATACGCCGCCCGTCGTGACACGGTTGTTAAACAGATGAGCCCATTAAGTGTGGCAATTTTTCCAGCAGCCCTCTCCTCTATTCGGTCCCATGATACCGAGTACCGTTATCGTCAGGATAATGATTTCTTTTATCTGACTGGCTTCCCTGAGCCCGAAGCTCTGTGTTTACTCTCTCCGCAACACGAAACCGAGCGCTTCATCCTCTTCGTTCGTCCGCGCGATCAAGAGAAAGAGACCTGGACGGGGAAACGCTTTGGGGTCGAAGGCGCGAAAGAGCACTTTGGCGTCGACGCAGCCTATACGATCGATAAGATTGACGAGATCTTGCCGCAACACCTGCTGCAAGCCGAGAATGTGTATTATGCCTTTGGGCGTGACGATCAGCTCAATGACAAGATTGTCACGTTGATGAATCAAAGCCGTATGCAGCGTCAGCGCAGTGGCCGTGGTCCTGTTTCAGTGATTGACCCAGGAACCATTCTCCATGAAATGCGGCTGTTCAAATCGCCAAGTGAATTGACACTGATGCAACAAGCAGTATCGGTCTCTACTTCTGCTCACCACGCTGCCCTTACGCAGACTCGCCCTGGAATGTACGAATATGAAATCGAAGCGCTCCTAGAGTTTCAATTCCGCCGCTTAGGCGCAGTTGGTCCTGCCTACTCGTCAATCGTTGCTTCAGGAGCGAATGCTACGATTTTGCACTACATCACCAACGAAAAGCAGATGCGGGATGGAGAGCTGTTATTGATTGATGCTGCGGCTGAGTATGCCAATTACTGCTCAGACGTCACTCGTACCTTTCCAGTCGGCAGGCAGTTCACTGCTCCACAACGTGACATCTACGACCTTGTCCTGACTGCTCAGAAAGAAGCGATTGCCATGATCAAACCAGGAGTGAAGTTTGACGACGTGCACGCACGGGCAACGGAAATTTTAGTCGATGGGTTACGGAAGTTTGGCCTTTTGAGTGGTGACACCAAGGAGATCATTGAAAAAGGCGACCACCGCAAGTTCTATATGCATCGCACCAGTCACTGGCTTGGCATGGACGTGCATGATGTTGGCAAGTATAAGATTGGCGAAGATTCTCGCATTCTTCAGCCAGGAATGGTTCTCACTGTTGAGCCAGGAATCTACATTGCCGAAGATGCCGAAGGAATTGACGACCGTTATCGTGGGATTGGCGTCCGTATTGAAGATGACATCCTGGTAACCACCTCCGACCATGACATCTTGACGAAGGACATCCCAAAAGAAGTCAGCGATCTCGAAGCCTTGCGAAAGGGAGCACAATGAAAAGGAGCTACCGTTGGAGTGGTGGGATACTAGGTGTTGTTCTTCTGGTAAGTGGCGGCTGTACAGTGCAACAACAGCAGGAAGTTCTTGCTGGTGTGGGTACCATGATTCCTGGCAGTAAAAACTCGTTGGTATATCCAGAGTCTCCCAACACTCCACCGCAAAGCAGCGGCTCCCCCTCAGCTACACCGACGTCTGCGAGTTCGACACAAACGGCAGCAGCCTCTCCCCCTCCAGCTCCTCCGCCAGCGCCACGGAATGACCTTGGGCAAACCGACGCACAGTTAGTGTTGCAAACTATGCAACGCGCAATGAAAGACAATCCAACGCCGTTCATCGAATGTTTGGACAACACACCGTGCCGAAGTGCATTCACCACCCATCTTATTCGCTTACAAAAGCTCGCTGGCGGTACGCTTGAATTACCTCCAGTGTATGATCGCTATGATCTACAACGGGGGAAAGAATGAAAAGGGATCTGAGCTTTGGGCTCTCGGCTCTAGAAAGGAAAGAGTGAGGATTTTTATGTGTGTCTCAGGGCCTAACGATCCTTTTTCTCTAGAGCCCAAATTCTAAAGCCTAGAGCCGTGTTCTTCCTTTCAGCCTTATGAAGGCTTATTCGCATGTTTCTGCAAATACTCCAAGATTGTCTGTTTCTCTTCTGCCTTGAGCGGCGGTACCCGACCACGGAGCATTTCCTGCTCCATCCTGGGAATCATATACCCCCACATCTCGGCAGTGAGCAGTTGGGGAGAATAGAGTCGGTGGCATGCTGAGCACCGTTGCCGATAAAGTTGCGCAGCTGGAGATTCAGGTTCCGGTAATGAAGCCTCGCACCCGCTGAGCAGGACTATCGTCAGCACCCCGACCATCCACCACGCCCTCCGCATCTCCTCCCCCTTCTCTCAATCTTCTCACTTCATGTTAGCGAACGAAGAAATCTTCCCGACACACCGCTTCCTGTCCGGGGATGTCTTCGATCATAACCTCAATCGTTTGAATGCTGGAACCTCGCACGTCCCGGAGTCGCTCTCGTATACGAGCAAGCAAATACTGGGCAATTTCTTCCGAAGAAGAGTGCACGACCGGCAGAAAGTACACATCACCACGAGGGAAGACGAAATAGGCCCCATCTTCACAATGGACAGCAACCTGCGCAGCGCTTTCTTCGATGACAAGGCAGTCGCTTTGTTGTGGAAGCAACGTACGAAAATGCAGTCGTGCGACCTCCTCTTCTGCGATCTTCTTGAGCGCGAGAAAGTCCACAACGTATCCATCGGGGCCAACTGGACCACTCACCGTCACTCGCGCTTGATATGTATGTCCATGTAAAGGTTCGCGAAAACCACGAAATGCGATAAAATGAGCTGCCGTAAAGCGCAAATGCTCCTGGCCAATCGCAACCGAGAAAAATGCCATAGCTCCCCCTTGGTGAGACGAGTGAGACTCTTTATCTGCCATAGCTATCGCCCGACACCTCTCAAGTTTTAGTCCTGCTCTTCTGTCACCCCAGACTCCAGAAAAGCGTGAAGTCCACTACGTGTGAATCGTTCCTCGGGATCTCCAAACAGCTGTTGGTATTCTATCTGAGATAAATTTGTCACTGCAACAAATCGTTCACATTCTTCCAGTATCTCCACAGCTAAACGTTCGCGCAGTAGTAACGCTAGAGACGGCTCTTCATCTACGGCCACAAGCAGATCCCGCACGTTGACTCCATGCACGCCACCCAGCAAGCACGACAAAAAGTAGGACAACTGATCATCGTTCGGCTTTTTCTTCCAGGTCTGAAGAAGATTCATCACTCCTTGCATACCGGTCTGTTGTCGGATGGAAATAACATCGGCAGAACCCGTCCCTTCACTTCCTGGGGCAAGAAAGATGAGTCCATACCTTCCGTTAGCAAGACGAACCGGATGAGGAATGTAATGTGGGGATGTGTAATTGGTGAGCGCAAAGAGCTTGCGACGATACAGCACTGGGTCGTGCCCAGCGTCGGCTTGTAATTCCCACAACCACTCCGCTACTGACCGTTGTCGCGTTGCTGCTATCTCGGCTAATTGTTGCATCGCTTCGGGACGGTATCCTTCTCGTTTCACCAGTCGTAAGAAATCTTCAAGAGCAACAGTCAGTGCCAACGTTTCGACTTCACCGTTTGGTGGGATCGTTAGAGGTACCCGCCAACCTGCCAGTGGAAATTGCTGCGTTTCAATGTCAGTAGCAAACCGATCACCATAGCGCGACAGCTTCGCAAAGCCGCGCCGACAGTGTCTCAGTGCAACGATACAAGCGTCTTTCACTTGCAGTGCACCTGAAAACGCGAGGCCACGCCCACTCATGAGTGAGCCGTGGCCAAGCACGGTAACGTCGCTTTTAGTTTCTCGTTCCAACTTTTCAGTGTCTAGTTTGCGGAAAAGTGGGGAAGAATGGATTTCCCATAGAGTTCGATCTGCGGAAGAATATCTTCTTGTGGACAGGAGGGTCGCAGCACGAACTTCACACATCCAGCTTCAACAAAGCGATGCAGTTTTTCCACACATTCTTGCGCGGGGCCGACGATGCAGCGTTCGGCCACCGCCTCAGGCTCCATATTTAAGCCACGAAGGAACGGGGCAACTTTTTGCCATGCCCGCTCACGGTTTTCGTCGATATGAGTCAGTAACAACACGCCAGCTTCGCGCGGATTGACTTTACGACCAGCCTCTTCACCAAAGGCGATAAGCTTATCCATATCGGCTTTGAATTCTGCGGGTGTCGTCAAAGCCGGGAACCAGCCATCACCAAGTCGCACGACGCGTTTGAGGATGGCGTCGCTTTTGCCACCGATCCAAATATCGAGCGAGCCTTTACGCGGCTTGGGTTCAATGTTGACGTTCTCAAACTGATAAAACTTGCCGTGATGGGTCACATTCTGTTCAGTCCACAATTTGCGAAGGATCTCGATCCCCTCATCTAAACGTTTTCCGCGATCTTGCGTGGGAACCCCACAGGCTTCCAGATCACGAAGATCGCTGCCTGACCCAACTGCCATCACCATACGGCCATTCGACAGATAATCAAGCGTTGCATAAGTCTTCGCTACCTGCACGGGATTACGCGCTGGCAGGGTTAGCACACTCGGTCCCATTTTCACGCGTTTCGTACGTGCAGCGATCATGGCAAAGAGGCAGGTGATATCAAGCGTCGGGTTACGTGTCACAATGTGATCAGACAACCAAAGCGAATCGAGACCAACTGCCTCGGCCTGTTCTGCACTCCGACAGATCAGTTCGGGTTCAGGCAACCCGTATTTCCATTGACCGAAACCAATACCGATTTTGACGCCGCTCATTGCTACCTCCTCTTTCTGCTGTGGCCCAAGACGTACTGCCTTTCCCTTTGGGGCTAGAGACTAGGGGCTTGGGACTGGTAAGACAAAGAAACAAATCATCGACCTATCCTACTTTGGACCAGAAACGAGAACCTTCTTCTTCAAGCCCCAAATCCCAAGCCCCTAGCCCCCTATTGCATCGGCGAACACGTCGCTGGAAGCAGAATCTTGTTACTCATCTTTACCAGAAACTCCGCGGTCGGCGGTGGCCACGATGGCAGTTTCATCGACTCAGCGCGAATGCGATCGCGCTCGCCAAAACTCGGATATGCCCACAGATGCACGAACTTGTTGAGTTCACCTAGCTCACTGTGCCAACAGGCAGCCAGCGGCGAAAGTTTGGTGCGGTCGCCAATCGACTTCTCCCACCGTTTTAACACTTCTGGCATTGCGCCTGCCTTATAGATATAGGAACGCATTTCGTAGATCGGGCCGAGCTTGCGGTTGCCAAGCGGCTCCATGAATGCGGTCGGCAGGAAAATCTCGGATTCCATCTCCTCAATAAACTCACCGATTTTCGGTGGCCAATTGGGATCTTTCATCGCCTGTCCGCGCAGTTCCATGCGCTGATCGAGCGATTCGTATGGCCATACATGCACAATCTGATTGAGCGGACCTAACTCTGTGTGCCACAACGCGCCGAGCTTCGAATACTTTTCTCGATGCGGCAAGACCTCGGCAAAGCGTTTTTCGACTTCAGGAATTGATCCCGGTTTCAGTCTATAGGTGCGTACTTCGTAGATCATAAGGACCTCCGTGTTACGTGTTACGTGTTACGTGTTAGGTAACGAGTACAGAGGGCGGGATGAAGCTCTCTGCCTCCTGCCCCCTCTCTTGTATTCTAGTTCGTTACTCATCACTCGTTACTCATTACTCATTACTGTTTCGTCTTCTCCCGGAAGACTAACGACAGTCGTGTCACGACTCAACGAACCCACAGTTTCCACAATACAACTTGTTACGAATACGTCGACCAGCAAATACATTGCAAAGTGGGCAGAACAAACCCATTTCTCTATCTCTTTTTCTCTCCCTCTCTGCCTCTGTCTCTGCCTGCCTTTCCTCTTGCACGACTTCCATGCCACACCTCCCCGCTGTTACACCGTTTCGCTAACGGCCACGAAAAACTGGCTGCCGTTTCTCCATAAACGCTCGAACACCCTCTCTGTGATCTTCTGTCTCTCCACAACGCACGTGGGTCTCAGCTTCACGGTCCAACATCGTACGGAAATCAACATTCATCGACGCGTTGATATTCGCCTTCATGTAGCGATAGCTCATCAGTGGTCCAGAGGCGATACGCTCAGCAATCACTATCGCTTCCTCCCATAATTTCTCGTGCGGAAAGACACGATTGACGAGATTCAATTGCTGCGCTTCGGTTGCAGTGATCATATCCGGTAAGAAGAACAACTCTTTCGCCTTGGCTTGCCCGACTAAGCGTGTCAATTGCCACGTTGCACCGTAGTCACCACCATAGCCGACGCGTGCGTACGCAGTACCAAACCGTGCTTGGTCTGAAGCGATACGTAAGTCACACGACATCGCGAGGCCAAGCCCTGCGCCAGCGGCTGGTCCATTGACTACGGCAATCGTCACCTTAGGAATCGAATACAACAACCACGGCCAGGATTGTCGCTCACGCAGAGAATCGACCTTCTGTTCAAGCGTCGCGCCTTTGACGCCCATCTCTGTACCACGATCCATTGCGGAAACATCACCGCCAGCGCAGAAGCCACGCCCTGCACCGGTCACAATCACCGCACCAACATCTGGACTCTCAGCCCACTCTTTCAGAGTGACGACCGCAGAGTCACCCATCGTTCGAGTTAATGCGTTCAGCTTATCCGGGCGGTTCAACGTGAGAATCCCAACGCGGTTTCTCACTTCAACTTTCAGTTCGTCCATAGGTACTCCCTTCGGCGTTGTCATTCTGAGTGAAGCGAAGAATCTTTCCTCCTAATGTTGAAGAGGGATGTTTCGCTACGCTCAACATGACATGTTACCCACCGCTATTCGGGTAGGCTCGTGACCGGTTGCACTCTAGCGTGTTTCAGAGATAAAGGAAAAGGCTCGGAGGAAGATTGCATGCAAACAGGAGAGTTCCGCGGCTTTGAAGTCAAAGTGCACGATCCAGGAATTGCGGTCGTCACGTTTAATCAACCAGAGCGCCTGAATGGCATGACGCATCATCTGAAACGTGACTTAGTCGAAACACTACTGCAAGCGCAAATGGACGATGCGATACGCGTGGTTGTATTCACCGGCTCTGGCCGCGCGTTTTCTGCTGGAGATGACATCTCTGGGCATCCGACCAACACCGACCACAATACGGCTCTCGTCCCCGATATTCCGCCCGGACACCACAACGCCACCGGCACCTACAATGGGCTGCGTTCGCTCTCGCAACCGGTGAACCAGGCAGTCCGTAATCTCGATAAGATCACTATCGCTGCCATTAACGGAGTGGCGATTCAGACAGGATTCTCGCTGGCGCTGGCCTGTGATTTTCGCATCGCCTCCGAAGAAGCACGTATGGGCAGTGCGACCTTACGATTTGGCCTTTTACCTGATGAAGGTGGACAATATCTCTTAGTGCAGCTTATGGGCGTCGCCAAGACGATGGATTTCCTCATGCGCAAACGTATCGTGCCTGCTGCTGAAGCGCACGCGCTGGGATTGTTACATGAAGTCGTTCCAGCCAAAGAGTTACTGCCACGCACGATGGAGCTCGCCCAAGAACTGGCCAATGGCCCACAAGTCGCCATGCGCATGCTCAAGCGTTCGATCTACAACGCGGCCGAGATGACTTGGTCACAGTCACTAGATGAGATTGCCTCGAAAACCGCTGTAACCGACCATCATCCTGATGCCACCGAAGGGATGAAAGCCTTTCAACAAAAGCGTGTGCCGCGGTTTAATCAATGGCTGGAGAAAAAATAGGGGTTGGGGGTTAGGGACTAGGGGTTGGGTAAAAACAAGTAACTGGGTAAAGAAGCTGGGCTTTTTATCACTGGGTAGTGCAAGATTAATAGAGACGGTGCATGAAATTTTCGGACGTAGTGGACCAAGCCCGGACGCTGCTGCAACGCACAGGAAAGATAACGTATCGTGCGCTCAAGCGGGAGTTTGATCTTGATGATGAAGCGTTGGCAGACCTGAAAGACGAATTGCTCTTTTCTGATCTACGCGTGAAGGAGGAGTCCGGTCGAGGACTCGTGTGGGTCGGGGCTGCGCTTGTGTCAAGTTCTCACTCTCAAGTTCCAAGCTCTCTCCAACCCCTAACCCCTAACCCCCAGCCCCCAGCCTCCTACACGCCCCCGCATCTCGCCGAGCGCATTCGTGCAGCAGAAATCACCGACGGCGAGCGCAAGACGATTACCGCGCTGTTTGCCGATCTCAAAGGTTCGACGGCATTGATTGAAGGATTGGATCCCGAAGAAGCGCGAGCGATTATTGATCCCGCACTGCAAGTGATGATGGAGGCTGTGCACCAATATGATGGCTATGTCGCCCAAGCGCTAGGCGATGGCATCTTCGCCTTATTCGGTGCACCTATTGCTCAAGAAGATCACCCCCAGCGCGCCGTCTATGCCGCTTTGCGCATGCAAGAAACCATGCGCCGCTATGGTGACCAAACCCGGCTTAAACACGGGGTCCCGTTGGCGATGCGCGTCGGCATCAACACCGGTGAGGTCGTCGTCCGCTCGATTCGGAAAGATGACCTGCATGCTGATTACGTCCCTATCGGCCATTCCACCAACCTCGCTGCCCGCATGGAACAACTGGCAACACCGGGCTCGATCCTTGTGACAGCGCACACGCAGAAACTCACAGATGGATATTTTTCTTTCAAAGCCCTGGGGCAGACGCAGATTAAAGGCCTCGAAGAACCGTTACATCTATATGAAGTTCTTGGAGTCGGACCGGCCCGAACCCGACTGCAAGTCTCGGCCACCCGTCGTGGCCTCACACGTTTTGTCGGACGGCAGAATGAACTGGCGCAGTTACAACACGCTCTTGTCCAAGCCACAGCAGGCCAGGGACAGATCGTCGGCGTCATGGGAGAACCTGGCTTAGGGAAGTCACGACTCTTTTATGAATTCAAACTCCTCAGCCATTCAAGTGGCCTGATATTGGAAACGTCTTCGGTCTCGCACGGGAAAGCGTCGCCATATCTGCCTGTTATTGAACTGCTCAAGAACTACTTTCGTCTTGAACCGCACGACGATGAACGCAGCCGCCGCGAAAAAGTCACCGGCAAAGTGCTCAACTTAGATCGTGGCTTAGAAGACACGTTGCCATACCTGTTTGCCCTGCTGAGCATTGAAGAGTACCCCTTACCGTTGCAACAGATGGACTCTCAGATTCGGCGGAGACGCACCTTTGAAGCCCTCAAGAAGCTGTTCCTACGCGAGAGCCTCAACCGACCACTGATCTTGATTTTTGAAGACCTCCACTGGATCGACAATGAGACGCAAGGCTTCTTAGACACATTGAGTGAAGGACTGGCGTCGGTCAAGGTGCTGTTACTCGTAAACTATCGTCCCGAATATCGGCATGAATGGGGACAGAAGACTTATTACTCGCGGCTGCGCTTGGCACCCTTTGGTAGAGTCGAAGCCGAAGAATTCCTGAACGAGTTGCTCGGTGAATCTCCGAGCGAGACAGGTCGGTCGCCCCTTTACGACCTGAAGCAACTGATCTTAGAGAAAGCCGAAGGTGCGCCGTTCTTCATGGAAGAAATCGTACAGGAATTCGTCGAACAGGGAGTGTTGGTTCGCGATGCTGTTGGGACAGGTTTCAAACCTGCTGCCACTATACCCTCTCGTCTCGATCTCCATCTTCCTTCCACTGTGCAAGCTATCCTCGCTGCTCGTATCGATCGCCTCACGCCCGAAGAGAAAGCGCTGCTGCAGCAGCTCTCGGTTATTGGCCGTCAGTTTCCGCTAGGATTAGTCCGCCAGGTCATTGCCCAGTCAGAAGAGGCACTCTATCGTCTGCTCTCTTCGCTCCAACACAAAGAGTTTCTCTACGAACAGCCAGCGTTCCCAGAAGTGGAATACATCTTTAAGCATGCCCTCACCCAGGAAGTGGCCTATAACTCCGTGCTCATCGACCAACGCAAGGCGCTACATGAACAGAGTGGACAAGCGATTGAGCAACTCTACCAGGAGCGGTTAGAAGAGCATTACGACGAGTTAGCGCACCATTATCAACGCAGTGGCAACACTGAGAAGGCCGTGACCTATCTTGGGCTCGCTGGGCGACAAGCCGTACAACGTTCGGCATACGTGGAAGCCGTCAATGATCTGATCGTGGCGTTGGAGTTTCTCGAAACGCTGCCAGATACCCCGAAGCGCGATCGGCAGGAACTCGCGTTACAACTCAGCTTGGGAGAGGCGTTAATCGCCACCAAAGGATACGCAGCCCCAGAGGTGGGGCAGACCTATATGCGCGCGCGCGAGTTGTGTCAGCAAACTGAGGACACAACCCAACTCTTTCCGGTGCTGGGAGGCCTCTGTCAATTTCGTATTGTCCGCGCAGAATATCAGAGAGCTTGCGATCTCGGGGAACTGATCCTCTCGCTTGCTCAGAACACACGAGACCCAGCTTTTCTGGTTGAAGCGCACGATCTCCTGGGGCAGACGTTCTTTTGCATGGGAGAACTGAGTCGAGCCCAAGTCCACCTCGAACAGAGTATCCGCCTCTACGATCCGCAACATCATCGTACCCTAACGCTGTTGTGTGGAGGGGAAGATCCTGGGGTGGCCAGCCGCGACTTTGCCGCCTTGGCCTTATGGTTGCGAGGCTATCCAGACCAAGCTCTGCACATGAGTCAGGCTGGACTCAGCTTGGCCCAAGAGATTGCCCACCCTTTTAGTCTCGCCCATTCCTGCACCTACGCGGCAGAAGTCCACCTGTTTCGTCGCAACACACTAGCAGTGCAGAAGCAAGCCGCCGCAGCCATCACGCTCTCAAGCGAACACGGGTTTACCTACCACTTGATGCACGGAACGATCCTGCGGGGCTGGGCACTCGTCGAGCAGGGACAGGAAGAGGAAGCGGTCGCCATGATGCGCCAAGGACTAGAGACCTGGCAGGCGACACGGACAGAAGTCGCGCGGCCCTGGGTTCTCTCCCTCCTAGCCTATGCATACGGAAAAAGAGGACAGCAAGAGGAAGGGCTGACTATCCTGGCTGAGGCACTAGCACTCATAGATAAAACCGGTGAACGAGTCTACGAAGCGGAGCTACATCGGATTAAAGGCGAGCTAACGCTGCAACTAGGAACTAGGGACTGGGGACTAGGGGCTGGGTCCTCCTCCTCACAAGTCCCAAATCCCAAGCCCCAAGCCTCAACTGAGATAGAGCGAGAGGCGGAAGAATGCTTCCTCACAGCCATTGCGATCGCGCAAAAGCAGGAAGCCAAATCCTGGGAACTCCGTGCCGCGATGAGCCTCGCACGGTTGTGGCAGGCGCAGGGTAAAAGGGCTGAATCTCACCACATGTTATCCGAGATTTACAATTGGTTCACCGAAGGGTTTGATACGAGGGATTTACAAGAGGCGAAGGCATTGTTGGAGCTACTCCATGCCTAAAATGATCGACAAGAAACAGCGATGAACGTTCGTCGCCTTCGTCAACAGATGGCTGCGGGTCGGGTCCGCATTGAGTTTGCGCTTCCTCACGCGCTCACCGAAGCTTTCAAGGATGGACTTACTGTTGCCGAGCTTCGTACTGCGGTATTGACTGGAGACGTTGTCGAAGACTATGGAACTCGCGTCTTATTGCTCGCATTCACAGTGCCAGAGCGCATTCCCTATCACGTTGTGGTGGAGTATGTTCCTGGCGAAGTGGTCGCGACAGTCATCACTACCTATATTCCTGATACGCTCCATTGGGAACCGCCCGACTGGAAACGACGGAGGAAAGGACGACGAAAGAAAGTATGAAAAAAATTACTCGCACACACTGTACAGGAGACTGCCCCGGACGCCCTCAGCTGGCGCGGGTGAGTCAGGCCTTTACCCGTCGGGGCAGCAAGGTCGAAGTAATCATTAGTCGTATCCCCGCGAGTGTGTGCCCTATCTGTGGACAGTCATTTGTGGAAGAGGAAACAGCGCAGCGCGTCGAGGTCTTGTTGCGCCCCTTTCATGGAATACGAGATGCGACGCCAGCCTTACCTGCCGCGAAGGTTTATATCGATTTCGAAGAAGCAGGAAAAAAGAAGAAGGCAGCGTAATGTTGCCCGCTATCATCAAGTAGGAGCACTCTATGGACTTTGAATACACCCCCGAACAGGAAGCGTTTCGTAAAGAAGTACGACGCTGGTTGGAAGCCAACATTACGCCTGACCTGTGTGTCGACGACGCGATGGATGAACGCGTATCTGGCGATCGCGAGACGTTTGAGCGGCGGGTCACCTGGCAGAAGAAACTCAACGCCGCTGGTTGGGTAGGTCTATCCTGGCCGCAGCAGTACGGTGGACGCGGGGCGACGCTGATGGAGCAGATCATTTTTAACGATGAGTACAGCCAAGTACGTGCGCCGGTACTGCCTGGCTACATGGGTGTCAGCTTAGCCGGACCGACCATCATGCAATGGGGTACTGAAGAACAAAAGCGTTACTTCTTGCCACGCATTCTCAACGCCGACGATATCTGGTGCCAAGGTTACTCAGAACCCAATGCAGGCTCTGATCTTGCCGGATTACAAACCCGTGCAGTCGATATGGGAGACTTTTTCCTCATCAACGGCCAAAAAGTCTGGACTTCCGGAGCACAGTTTGCTCAGTACATGGTGCTGTTAGCGCGCACCGACGCAGATGCACCGAAACACCAAGGTATCAGCTACTTCTTACTCGATATGAAAACCCCTGGCGTTACCGTACGTCCGTTGGTGCTGATGAATGGGCACCGGCATTTCAACGAAGTATTCTTTGAGGACGTACGGGCACCGCGCGAAAACTTACTCGGCCCTAAGAATGGAGGATGGAAGGTCGCAATCACAACATTGATGTTCGAACGCAGCTTCGCTGGCAACGGGTGTCAGGTCTCATAACATCGCGCACTAAGAATTCGTCGAATTTCTTGGATTTTTGCACAAAAATGAGTACGCGATGTCATGAGACTCGACAACGGGAGTTACAGTGCACAAGTCCAACGGTTAGCGGCGTTAGCGAAACAGGTGCGTATTGACGGACAACTCCTGTGGGAGCAGAGCTGGGTACGACAGAAGCTCGCACAGTTTGCCATTGAGAGTGAAGCACTCAAATATACCGCGCAACGCAACTTAACCCGTCAGCTCAGAGGACAACCACCGGGGCCAGAGGGATCTATGCTCAAGCTATGTGGATCTGAACTCGGTGTACGCATCGCCAACTTCGCTACGGAAATGCTCGGCAGTTATGCGTTGCTAGAGAATCCTAGCGAGGTCGTTCCTGACGCACCACGTTGGCTCAACCGTGCGCTCAGTGCACGCCAGTACACCATCGCTGGTGGCACCAGTGAGATTCAGCACAACATTATGGGCGAGCGCGTGCTGGGGTTGCCGAAGGGGTAAGTTGATTGCGGATTGTCGATTGGGGATTGCGGATTATGGAGAAGAATTGACGGAGGCCAGGATAAGCCTGTCCTGAGCCCAGTCCAAGGGGCCACAGGCCGTTCCCGGCGCAGGTACAGCCGGAAACGCTTCGCTTATTCCGGTCTACCTTCTTTTTCCACTGACAACTGACGACTGATAACTGACTACTGTCTTCCGAGGTCTATAGTGTCAAACAAAAACTTCACATTAAGTGTTCTCGATCAATCTCCTGTTCGCCAAGGCAGCACTGCGGCTGAAGCCTTGCGCGATACTATCGCCCTAGCCGAAGCCACTGAAAAGTTTGGTTACAAACGCTTCTGGGTCGCTGAACATCACAGCCTTCCTGGCTTTGCTGGTACCAGTCCAGAAATCATGGTTGGACAAATAGCCGCGCGTACCCAAACGATTCGTGTCGGTAGTGGCGGAGTCATGTTATCGCACTACAGCGCGTTCAAGGTCGCCGAAGTCTTTCGCATGCTTGATGCGTTGTATCCTGGACGGATTGATCTCGGCATCGGTCGCGCGCCTGGAAGCGATCCGCGCACCGCAGCAGCACTTTCCTATCCGAGTCAGACGAAAGACATCAATCGTTTTCCTGAACAGATTGATGATGTCATCGCCTATCTCCACGACTCGCATGACCCAGCGCACCCGTTTGCTAGCATTCAGGCTGGACCAACACCGACTAGCACCACGCCAGAAGTATGGCTCCTCGGCTCGGGAATCGACTCTGCCTACATGGCCGCCGAACGTGGCTTACCGTTTAGCTACGCGCACTTCTTTGGCGCAGGCACGGAAAACGGCCCGCGCATTGCCGAAGCATACCGTAAGCGTTTCCAGCCCTCGCAGTTTCTCTCCGAGCCGTTAGTGAATGTCGCCGTGCACATTGTGTGTGCGGAAACTGCCGAAGAAGCAAAACGGCTGGCTTCGAGTCGCAATCTCGTGCGACTCAACATCGTCAGGAATCGTCGCCGTGGAGTGCCAAGCCCCGAAGAAGCACTCTCCTATCCCTACACTCCCGAAGAGCGTGCCTATTTAGAACAGTTCAGTCGCGTCAACATCGACGGCACCCCAGATCAAGTCAGAGCCCAACTCGAAGCCGTCGCCGACGCCTATCAGACCACCGACATCACTGTCGTCACAATCGTGTACGACTTCGCCGCCAAGATCCGCTCGTATGAATTGGTCGCGGAAGTCTGTGGGGGAAAATAACCATGAGCGCAACCGTTGTTGCTACGGGCTTGGAATTCCCCGAAGGTCCAGTATGGAACAAAGATGGCAGCGTATACGTCACTGAGATTCGCGCTGGACAGATACGACGAGTTGCCTCAGATGGCAAGTCGTCAGTATTCGCTCGCACTGGTGGTGGACCAAACGGTGCTGCCATTGGTCCTGATGGCGCACTCTATGTGACCAACAATGGCGGCTTCAACTGGAATAATGGTATGCCGATCGGTCCAGCACTCGACTACGAGGGCGGGCGGATCGAACGCATTGACAAGAACGGCATGATCCAGCGCCTTTACACTTCTTGTGATGGGCAACAGTTGAGTGCCCCGAACGATCTCGTCTTTGACACAGACGAGAACTTCTACTTCACCGACCCTATTCAGCGTAATCCCAACTTGCGGGAAACTCCCGGCAACCCAACCAAACGTCCAGGCAGTGTCTACTACGCGTCTCCCGACGGCAAACATATCCATCGTGTTGCGACTAACCTGCAGCATCCCAACGGCATTGGCTTAACTCCCGATGGCAAGACACTCATCGTTGCGCAGACATTTGCCGGCAATGTCATCGCATTTCCCATCCTCTCTCCCGGACGAGTCGGTGAACAACGCCTGTTCGGCACTTTGCCAACCGGATCATTCCCCGACAGTCTCTGCCTCGATGAAGCAGGCTATGTGCTCGTCGCAGGTATCCTAAGTGGCGGAACAATCGTATTCGCGCCTGATGGCAAACTCGACCGGGTCATTCCATCTGAAGATAAGATTGTCACCAACGTGGCCTTTGGTGGCCCCGCCTTTACAACGCTCTACATCACCGAGTCCGGCTTAGGGCGCTTGGTCACACAGGAATGGGTTCGACGAGGGTTGGTGTTGTTTCCGGATAGACAATAAGATGTTTCATACGGCACGCCGTGTCGTGTCCTATGAAACCTTTCGGCTCTACTCTTCACTCAACTGCTTGACAACAAGGTGTCGATCGGGCACCGTTTAGGATATGAGTATTATCTAAATCCAGTCCGTTCATGATCCGTTTAACTCGCCACATATTGCAAGTCGAGCGGTCACAACCGTTACCCGCGCTGGTGCAATGGGACTCCTTCCCCCAAATGAAGTCATCGACACGCTGGATATTCCGGTCCTTCAACGTGTGATCAAGCAAATATCACGAGCGGGTATCGGCCAGGGACTTGTCGCAGACTTCACAATGCAAAAAGATCGCAGCCCGAAACAGCTCTCAGCGGTTTTACAAAAGCTCAACGATGTCCTTGATGAATCTCCTGTGCCTCAATATGAGTGGCCGGGCCTCGTCGCTACGCTTGGCGCTGACCTTCTTGGACAACTCCTACACATCTCACCATCGAGCTTGCGCCGGTATCATACCGGTACTCGCCCGACACCAGATGATATTGCTGCGCGTTTGCATTTCCTTGCCTTGATTACCGGCGATTTAGCTGGCGCGTACAACGACATCGGCATTCGGCGTTGGTTTATACGCAAGCGAACTGCGCTGGGGAATCGTTCGCCAGCCGATGTGCTCGTCAAGGAATGGAACCCTGAGGACCCCGGTCCGTTGCAGGTACGACAACTCGCCCGTTCACTGACCTCCTTCTCTGTAACATGATCGGCTTTCGTCACACTGATCCACGATTCCCCTTCCTCTGGGAAGATGCCTCCCAACCCGCTGGCCGCTGGCACGCAGAAGGAGAAGGACCTGTTCACTATTTGTGTGATACCCCAGATGGGGCATGGGCTGAGCTTTTGCGTCATGAGGAGGTTACCGATCCTGACGATTTGCTGACCATCCGACGCTCACTCTGGGCTGTAGAACTAGATAATGATCCTGCGCATATTCCAACCCTCCCTACCGAAATCCTTACTGGAGGACCAGGAACGTACCCCGCCTGCCAAGAAGAAGCCCGTCGGCATCGACAACAAGGAATAACCAGAGTGGAAGCTCCTTCTGCTGCTTTGCTGCCCGGTGCAGCACGAGGATGGCGCGTCGATGGTGGGTTACAACCTGGATCACCACGTGACGGCAAAGTCATTGTTCTGTTTGGAAGTCGGCCCGACCTGGTTGGTTGGATAGCTACGCGAGAAGGGCGACCAGGGGAGGATCTGTTACCAAAGGTTCGACATTTTTCTCCCTCTCGCAAGAAGAAGAATACCCCTCGCTAAGGATTGTTATTGCTCCTGAAGTCAGAACAGAGTCAAAAGAGCACTCTGCAGCACGACGAAATCGACATGATAGTGCTCATCGTGCCGCATCTAACTCGGGTTTAGGGGTTGTGTTTCCTTATCCCCCTCATCCTAACCTTCTCCCCCGAGGGGAGAAGGGACTGGAACAGTTCTATCTCGTCATGCCCTACTCTATCCCTTCCATCAACGCTAATCGCACCAGTGCCATGGCGTTGAAGCTCATGCGGGTGCGGTCGGGACGACCGCGACCTGCCATTTGATACTGGCGGGTCTTGAAACCTTTCCCATCGGTGATGGAGAGGAATGTTTGCCCACGAGCGAGGTTTTGCGATTGGTCTGTGAGATCTGGGAGTGAGTACACTGCTAAGCCAAGATCGCTTCCCGCTTGTTCTCGTACTGCCCAAGCGAGTTCATCAGCTAACTTCTGTGGATCACGGAGCAGTTCATCGATGCGATTTGCTTGCCGCGAGTGCGTGAGTAAACGACGCAGTGACGTTTGCCCATTATAAATGATGCCTTCAAAGAAGCGTTCGCGGTCAGCTTCTTGCAAACGATCGGTGACCATTCCACCAGTGAGATCTTCACAGACGGCAATCGTCTTCTTTTTCTCGCGTAGAAGATTGCCAACCGTCTGCTCTATCGTTTCATCATCAACCGCGAAGATATGCTTGCCTATGATTTGGCGCATTTCGGCTTCGACCGGGGCGATCAGTTTCATCGCCTCTTCTTTCGATGGCGCTTTGGCAGCGATGCGGATGTCGACTTGTCCAGGATGAGCGAGCACGCCCACTGTGGGGTTCTTCGAGTTGGCAATGAAGTGCCCCATTAAATCATCGACACGGCTTTCGCCCAACTCGGCCACCTTGAGGACACGATACGTAATAATTTCATTGAGCGAGAATTTACGACGTAGATACGGTGCGACTTCGTTCTCGAACAACCACTTCAATTCAAATGGAACACCGGGAAGCACGAAGATTGAACCACGTGGATCTTCGACGACAAACGACGGCGCCGTGCCGTTGGGGTTGGTCACAGGAATCGCGCCTTCTGGCATGTAGGCCTGGCGTTCATTGTTCGGCGTCATGATGAAACCGCGACTGCGAAAGCGATGCTGGATCTGCTCAAGGAACGGTTGATGGAGAATGAGTTTACGACTAGTGACTTCAGCAACAACTTCGCGCGTGAGATCGTCTTGTGTGGGACCGAGACCACCACTGGTAATGACGAAATCCGCCCGTTCGAGCGCGCGGCTCAAGACTTCTCTCATCCGTTCGGGGTTATCGCCTACCACCGACTTATAATACATATTCACCCCAAGTGAGGTGAGCTGTTGCGCCATCCAGGTGGAGTTGGTGTCAACGATTTGCCCCAGTAACAGTTCAGAACCGATTGCCACAATTTCCGCCGTAGCCATACCTGTGTCCCCTTCTTATCCCTTTGCATTCAAACGCTGGAGAATAGCAACTGCCGCGTCAAGGGTCGTCTTCACGGTCGCTCACATCTCGTTATTATCATCGTGAATTTTTTGCAGGATGCGTGCCTGGATTGCAAATGAAACAGCTTGCGAAATACCCAAGGTAACTAATAAAGCAACAATAACCGTATGGGAGAAATCCATCGCAACCTCCTATCTTTTGCATGTATGCTGTATACACTTTCACAGGTCAATCAGGAAGGAAAGAAACAGAGCTATGACTCCCACTGGCATATCGATTAACAAAGAGAGTTGGATGCTGTTACGCGAAGAACCGCTCTACTCGGCTCGGTTCATTGACCGCGATGGTACTGAGGACTTGGCGTTGGTCAGTCGCGTTGAGGTGCTCGACTTTTTCTTTGAGCAACGTCCACCACTCACCTTAGATGTCACCGCTTGGCAGAGTTCGCAGGGGATATGGATCGTACTGGTCACCTATCGGCTTCCCTCTCCGGGCGGCCCGCCACAAACCGGGGTCTTTTATCTCAACCCACGTCAAGCCGCGGATAGTGAGATCCTGCGCAAACTCTCACAGCGAGACACGTTATCCGTCATCTTCTTAAGCGAAGATTGTCAGGAACATTACACAGTCAGCATTCCGTACGATCCGCAAAGGTTCGAGCGATGGCAAACGCAGCTCATCACCATCGCGCAGGAAGTATCGAAGCCGTTACTCACAGCAGAGATGGACCCCGACTTTGATGCCGCCGTCCAAGAACTCGAAACAGGTGCACCATGACCGATGCCATTCTTATTCTCGTCACCGCCGGTTCAGAAAGCGAAGCCGAAAAAATTGCACAGACCCTCGTCGAAGAATGGCTCGCCGCTTGTGTGAACATCGTTAATCCCATCCGCTCGATTTATCGCTGGGAAGGGAAAGTGCAAGATGATCATGAATGGTTGTTAGTCATTAAAACACAGCACTCACACTTTGCCGCCGTCGACGCACATGTACGCACGCTCCACTCTTATCAAGTGCCGGAGGTTATCGCGCTGCCAATAGTAGAGGGGTCGGAGAAGTATGTGGGATGGATACGAGGCGAGACCGCGAGTTGAAAAGTAGGGGCGACCGGCCAGTCGCCCCTACACATTATGTGCACAGATCTTTAGGCCTCTTCAGGCACCAGGTCAAACAACTCCGCGTTTGGCAGTACTCCACCCAGATTCGTCTTCACGGCATCAAGCACACTGCGCAGATGTCGGAAGGTCACGCGATCGCGCAATGCCACAAGCGCTTGCGCATTTTCTTCGAGAAAATTGGTGACCACTGTGGGGGAGATATGCTCAAGACCTTTGAGGTCAAGCACGATCTTTTGATGGCCAGCACGTAACGCTTGGTGAATACGTTGGAGCACTTCATTGGCACCACCGGTATCCAGGACGCCTTCAAGACAGAGGGTTAACGCTTTGAGGGGCTCGTTGCGAATCGCCCGTGTCCGTAGCAGTGCACCGCACACCTGGCGACGAGTCTCACCAACCGCATCCTTCAAGGTCGATACAAAGGAGGCTTGTTCTTGTACTGGAATCGGTTGCGAGAGTTGCCGCAGAAGCTGCATCGCTGGGGTATAGGTCCCACGTGGCGCATGAGCCAATTGCTGACGCTGCTCATAGTTCGCCAGAAGATTACGAATTGCCGCACCTTTCCAGGCGAAGGTCCGTTTCCAAATCGCCTCTCGACTATACACCTGTTGCTGCACCCAATGCAGGCCATTCTCTAATGCTTCAGGAGTCATCAATCGTGGACGAAAAACAGCATGCGCTCCATCATAATGCGAGCGACTCTTCTGTAAGAGCCTCTCCTCACATTCAAGTGTAGTAAACAGCGAAGTGCCTTCGACTGGAGTCAACAACGAAAAGTACGGCAGTCCAATCCGTGCATCGAGACAAAATCGCACAGTCCGCTCGAAAACACCTTCATCGTCACTGTCATAACCAAAGACAAAGTGAACAATCGTTGGCACGCCCTGAGAAGCTAAGGCTCGTAACGGCGAAACAAGCTGGTGTAACGATTCTGGAGTCACCGCAGATTCGGTAGTGAGGTATTGAGCTGAGAGTTTTCCTCCATCGAGCACAAGTGCACGACAACCGCTCTTCCCAGCCAGATCAACAAGAGTAGAGTTTTGCAAAAAGGCAGGCCCAACCGGCGCAACCCACCGATACTGCAGCGGCTCTAAACGACGCAAGAGGTCAATAGCGTACGCAGGAGGATCGCCAAGGTCTTCGCCTTGAAACATCACCCAAGCAGTAGTTGCAAGCGGCAAGAGGTCCTCTCTGACGATATCGGCAGGGAGTCGACGCTCACCATCTGGTCCACGCAAATTCACAGTATGAACAGGAGGATTGCCCGTCAGGGAGTGGGCACTACCCGTAAGATCGTCCTGGTCCTTCATTCCTCACCCTCCACGCTGCTGGTGTACAATTTTGTTATATTACTCTTATTTTAACGGAGCGTCGAGAAGCATTGACGACGCAACCGTATCATGTCGCAGATTGGGACACCGCCCCTCAGTTATCGTTCAACGCGAAGGTCATCCTCAGCAACGACCAAAGCCTGCACTCCATTTTTCGTCAACTCTCGGGCACGCCTCACCGCCTCTCCGCGAGAGCGGAACGGGCCAAGGCGAAGCTGATAGTATTGAAGCATTCCCGAGGAGAGCATGCTTAAGTACACATCTGGTTGCTGTTGACTCACCCGGCTCATGAAAGACGCCACTTCCTCTGAGTCGGTTGAGGACGCCAACAAAACAGCATAGGCGGAAGGAATGACGAGTTTTTCTGCTGGAAGAATCCCACCGGGATTGAGGACCTCAACCCGCACCGGTGCAGTGCCACTTGCCCACATCCCAATACGTCGAGCAGCCTCAGAAGAGAGGTCAATCACTCGACCATATTTGTACGGTCCGCGGTCATTAATACGCACCTCGACCGACTCTCCAGTAGCGACATTCGTCACGACTGCCCGAGTCCCCATAGGCAAAGTGCGATGGGCAGCCGTCAGTGCGTGCTGATTGTACACTTCGCCATTCGCGGTACGCCTCCCGTGAAATCCTGGACCGTACCAAGATGCGATGCCGGTTTGGATTGCCTTCTCATCTTGAGGAATAATCACGGGTAAACCTTCATCTTCGACTTTCACGGTTTCTCTTTTCTCACGCGAAGGAGACCGCAATGGAAGAGAAGGAAAGGACACCTTCGGTAACGAAAGCGAAGGGAAAGAATGAGAAGGAACGACATTCAGGAGAGTAGCGCGTTGCGACTGCTGCATCCCGCCACACCCTCCTAGCGAGAGGGCCACAAAGGCCCCGGCCAGCCAGTAACCTCGTACCACCATAGGGGGCGCATATATCTGCCCGTGCCCAAATGGGCAAGGGGCCCTTGTTTCTTTTTTTCATCTATTTTGAGAAAAAATAAAACACAATATACGCATAGAGAGGGGAACTGAAAGCCGTTTCTCCTCACAGGCAATGACACTCGCTGTTACCTGCACATCATCGCCCTACCAACCTCCCCCTTCTAGAGTTGACTCTTGCTCCGTGTGGAGTAGAGTGACCAAGTTGATGAGTGAACAAAGATTCAGTCTACTCGCGCCAATGTCAGCGCGCTCTCACGAAAATGGCCAACTATAGGCAGTGATCATGAGTATACCGTTTCCTTCTCTCTCTTTTTTTCAGGCGTTACAAAGTATGATGCGACAGGAGGAGGCGCGGTTCCGTCGCTTGGGATTCATAGACACGACATTCGGGATACACATCCTTGGCCCTAACGGTCAAGAATGGCGCTATCTCTTAGCCTTTGAAGTATGTGATTGCCGAGAAGTCAGTGAAGTTCACTCTTTTGATCTCACGGCAATCGATTTCGTGCTCAAAGGCGACCTCACCGCGTGGAGCGAGATGCTCGCCAATATCCACCGTAATAAAGGTGCAGACGTGATCCATTCGCTCAACACGTTGACCCACTTTGGGGAACGTTTGAAGATGGAGTACGATGATCCCGATAATCGTGACAAATTCTTCCGGTTTCAGGAGAGTATTCAGCAATTCTTTGATCTCACCCATACGCTGGACCTCGGCTTCATCCCTGGCGTAGGGCAACAACAACTGACTTCTGTATAACTCGCTCAGCATCATAGGAGCAGCATATGGCATATCTCAGCACGATCGATTTTTTTGAGGATAAGAACTTTCTTGATCGTTGGAAACGGAACCTCAAAGGTGATCTTGATCTTTCCTGGATGAATGCCAAAACCGAAAAAGTCACGGCGACCCCAGAGAACCCTCGCCGTGGACTCACGTTCCGTGATCTCGACAAAGGGTCGTACGGATTTACCAATCAGCCAGAGTTTGAACGCCTCAATCGTAGCTTTGCTCCGCGAGGCGCCGAATTGCCCACAGGACTCCCAGATTTACAACCCGCCGTTAGCCAAAAAGGCGAAGTCTGGGCGCATAACACCGAAGGGTACTACGAAGAGGCCATGACCCGGCAGTGGAACGCCACGCTCGATGTACCATGGAACGATCTCGCCAAAGCCGAATTGCCCGATGAAATCAGTCGCGCCTACGCCCAATTGCTCACCTTTCTCACTGAAGTCGAAATGATCGCTACGGATGTCCCCGCCGAGTGGATGGGCAAACTCAACAACAACTTCACCGAAGTGAAGAACTTCATGGCCACGCAGGTCATGGATGAAGCACGGCATGCAGAAGTGTTTCGCAAACGCGCCCTCACCACGGGTTACGGCCTCATGAAGGCCAGTCCGCAGAACGAAATCAGCCTTAAGCAAATTCGCGATTCCGATTCGTTCGCTGAAATGTCGCTCTCCTTACATCTCATCGGTGAAGGCTTTGTCCTCACACTCTTCCGTTTCAGCGAATACATTTCACCAACTGAAGCCGACAAAAAGATGTTCCGCCTCGTCATGCAAGATGAGGCACGGCATGTTGGTTATGGCGTACAACATCTGAAGTGGGTCATGCGCCACTTTCCAGAAAAGCGTGAAGTCATCCACAAACACCTTGATGAAGCAGAGAACATGCTCTTTGGTGGTGGTAATGCACTCGAAGTCACTGAACCGTTCATCATCCTTGCTGGCAAAGGACTGAAGAAAGAAAACATCGAACAAGGCGCACGTATCACAGCCATGTTCCAGTTAAAGCAGATGGAAGAATACTTCGAGCGGCTTGATAAATGCGGCTTAGGCGAACGGCGCAAGACCAGCAAGCTGCATCGAGCGATGGAACTGACTCGGGCGTCGTTGCAGGAGGCAGGAGTGATTGCGTAAGCGCGAATGAGAAAAACCAAAAGGCAAAAAGCAAAAATAAAGAGGGCCTAGAACTAGTAGTCAGTCACACTGAGTTTGCGCGGTCGATTTCGTCATGCCCGCGCAGGCGGGCATTCAGGATCTTCAAGCAGGGGCCACGACTTAACCTTCCTGGATTCCCGCTTCCGCGGGAATGACGCCACCAAGTCCACCCCTCAGAATCAACATGACTGACTACTAGACGGAAGGCGCTCTTATTTTTTGACCAGCCCCTAGCCCCTAACCCCCAGTCCCCTTTTGTATGGCATATTACTTAGAAAAAGACTTCTTCGAAGACGTCGACATGTTCACTATGGTCCAGAAGGTCATGCAAGGTGACCTGACGCTGCGTTGGTACAACGCCAACACTGAACATGTCCGTCTCTTTCCCAAAGATGCCAATCGTGGGTTAACCTACGAAGACTGTAATGTCGGCTCGTATGGCTATGACCGCATGCCGGAGGTCATTCGTAACAACTACAGCATGGCCCCACGTGGTTCGGAGTTATGGGGAAAGCTGCCTGACCTCGGCTACACCATCAATCGCAAAAGCAAGGTGTGGTCGGATAATGTCGTGGCGTTATACGAAGAAGCCAAGACCCGACGTTGGGCACCAGCGGTTGATATTGCATGGGATGAGCTGAGTACCACACCACTTCCTGATGCGCTCGAAGCCGCAATAGCACAGCTCTGCACGTTCTTGCAGGAATGCGCTACGGTGGCCATGAGTGTGTCTTCACGTTGGATCTATTCGATCAACCAAGAATTTCTCGAACTCAAAAGCTATCTTTGCGCCCAGATTCTTGACCAAGCCCGTCACATTGAGGCTTTCCGTAAACGCGCGTTGCATGGAGGACAAGGACTCAAACGCGCCAGTGTCGCTGCCGAACAAGCGCTAAAAGAAATTCTCAGTGCTGAGACATACCCAGAAACCTCGCTGGGCGGCAACCTCATGCTCGGCAGTTTCCTGCTCAGCGTATATCGCCAAGTCGCCGCAGTGGCACCGTCTGCAGCAGACCGCAAACTTTTCACTCTCGTCATGCAAGACGCTGCACGGCTTGTGAGCTACGGCAGTGGCCACCTCCGCTACCATATTACTCATCTCCCGCATCAAGAGGCAGCGTTACACAGTTATCTCGATACTGCAGAGCACTGCTTGTTAGGGCTTCTGGGCAGTGAGGAATATCTCGAGCCGCTCATCATCCTTACTGGCGGCGGTACTGCACCCGCTCAACTACAGCAAGGCAGCCAACAGCTTGCGCAGTTTCTGTCGCAAACCGCGCAAGAATATCTTGAGCGCTGCGAGCACGCTGGTCTCAGCGAGCGAAGACAACGAAGTCGGTTGCCACAATATCTCAAACAGTTCGGGATATTTTAGTATCGTAGAGTGGGGAATGACCCATCCTACTCCTAAGTACCCTGTCATTGCGAGAAGCCGCAAGCGACGAAGTAGTCCTTGTTTTCAAGCACCGAGGATCTCCCCTTCGCGTGGCTCAGAGGACTACGGCGCGCGCTTGCAATGCCGTTGAATTAGCAATTTCCCTGCCTAGTAATAGCAAATACCCTGACAATACATACGTAAACCTCGGACATGCCCGGACAATACTCCAGCAAAACCCTTGACTCGGGGCACTTTCGACTTTAATACCTACCTCTGTCCCCCCAAAAGAACGAAGCGTGTGAATGCAACCCTACCGCAGCCGAGCTGCGGCCAAGACTCAAGGAGATCGTCTCATGGCAGATGCCCGCGCGCCGTATCTGGTTGGTAAAATTTCTACTCCCCCTAAAAATCACTCGTTGTTATTTTTCTCTTAGCCGCTCTCTCCTCCGTGCTCACACTCTGTTTTCCTTTATTTGCTACAGCACAAACCGTGACCTGCAACGGCAAGGTGGCCACCATCATCGGCACCAGTGGCGGGACGCTGACTAGCACCAATGGCGATGATGTCATTGTCGGGACCGGAGCGTTCAATTACACCGTCAATGCTGGTAATGGGCACGACACTATCTGTACAGGCACTGGCAACGACAGCATCAATGGCGGCAACGGCAATGATCGGCTCGAAGGTGGTGAAGGCAATGATACGCTCATCGGCCAAAACGGGGAGGACACGCTGCTGGGTGGGTTTGGCAATGACATCCTGACAGCAGACAACGGCAATGACGTTCTCGATGGCGGCCCTGGGACGGATAGCCTCACGGGTGGCGCCGGGACCGACACCTGCCGCAATGGCGAGACGAACACTACTTGTGAAACGCTGCCACCTAATCAGGCACCCACCGCCAATGCCGGACCCGACCAAACCCAACCCATCGGCAGCACCGTGCACCTTGATGGCACCGGATCAAGTGACCCCGATGGCGATGCCTTAACGTTCCAGTGGACCTTAACCAACAAACCCGCTACCAGCAACGCGACCCTGAGCGGTGCGACAACAGCGCTACCGACGTTTGTCCTTGATGTCGCAGGCACCTACCAGATTCAGCTTGTCGTGTCCGATGGCAATCTCACCAGCACGGCTGATATTGTGGTTGTCTCGACGACCAATTCGGCACCGGTCGCAGAGGCAGGAGCCGACCAGAGTGGTACGGTCGGCACAGTCATGCACCTCGATGGTGGTCAGTCGAGTGATGTCGATGGCAATCCACTGACCTATCAGTGGAGCTTCAGTAGCAAACCCGCCACCAGCACCGCGACGCTGACCAATCCGACGAGTGTCACGCCCCAATTCACGATTGACAAACCCGGCACCTATGTCGTGCAGCTGATTGTCCATGATGGCACGGTGGCGAGTAGCCCAGATACCGTCGCCATCAGCACGGTCAACTCCAAACCGGTGGCGAATGCCGGAGCCGATCAGAGTGGCACAGTGGGCACGACCATCACCTTGAACGGCAGTCAATCGAGTGATGTCGATGGCGATACGTTGACTTATCAATGGGCAATTACCACCAAGCCAATGACGAGCACTGCCACTCTGAGCGATCCTACCGCAGTCACTCCCACTTTTCTTCTCGATAAACCGGGAACCTACACCGCGCAACTCATTGTCCATGATGGCACCCTGCACAGTGAGCCGGACACGGTCACCATCAGCACGCTCAACGTCAGACCCACAGCCAATGCCGGTGATGACAGGCACGGGGTTGTTGGCGCAACCGTCACATTGGATGGCACCCTCTCCAGTGATCCTGATGGCGATGCGGTTACCTATCAGTGGAGCCTGACCACCAAACCGAGCGACAGTACGACCACATTACGAAATCCCACCACGGTCACACCGAGCTTCGTGCTCGACAAACCCGGCACCTACACTGGCCAACTGATCGTCAACGATGGGCAACTTGATAGTGAGCCCGACACGGTGACCGTCACCACGCAGAATTCCAAACCCGTGGCGGATGCGGGACCAGACCAGACAGGGCAGACTGGAACCGCCGTGCAACTCAATGGCAGTGGCTCGCTGGATGTCGATAACAACCCACTGACTTACTTCTGGTCGTTCACCGCTAAGCCCGAGGGCAGCACTGCCACGCTCTCCAACGAGAGCCTTGTCAATCCGACCTTCACCCCCGACCTCGCTGGGACGTACGTCCTACAACTGATCGTTAATGACGGCCAACTGGACAGCGATCCTGATACCGTCTCGATTACTGTACCGGACACGACACCGCCACCGCCTGCTGATTTGGGCAAAATCACCGTCGGCTCGATCACCAATGGGCAAGTGACCATTACTGGTACAGCGGGCAGTGTTGAAGGCGGAGGCACGGTCACGATCAGCAATTCGCGCACGAATGAAACTGTCAGCGTGACTGCCAATGCTGATGGCAGTTTCGCAACACAGATTGGCGTGCAGGCCAATGATAGTCTATCACTCACGGTCAGTGATTCTTCAGGAAATATCAGCCCCATCCGTACCCTCCAAGTCGCGGCTGCTCTTCAGATTGCGATTACCTCGCCAGCACCAGGCGCTTCGATACCGGGTAACCGGGTCCGCGTCACCGGCACCGTGCAAGGACCGCTCAATACGGGAGTCACGGTGAACGATGTCGTCGCGTTGATCTACAACGGCCTCTTCGTTGCCGACAACGTTGCCCTCGTTTCTGGGCAAAACATCATCACCGCAATTGCCACCCCGTTCGGTGGACAAAGTGTGCAAGCGCAAGTGACGGTCAACAGCGATGCAGCCCCGAGTCTCTTGGAAGTGACGGCTTCACCGACAAGCGGCATTGCCCCACTGGCTGTAACCTTCACCTATCAGTTTGGTTCGACGATTCCCATTCAGAGCTTACAGTTAGATTTCGACGGCGATGGGATATTTGACTTTTTCACCTCCGACACTGCCTCCGCCTTACAACATACCTATACGACGCCAGGGGTAAACCTCGCGCGCCTACACCTAACCGACCACAACGGCACTATCTCCGAAGCGCAAGTGGCGATTGTCGTCCACGATACCGCCAGCATGGATGCGATGTTCAAGAATATGTGGAACGGCATGAACGCGGCGCTGATCGCGGGAGACAAAGGGACCGCGCTCACGTATCTCACGGCTGGTGCGCAAGAGAAATATGGCCCTGTTTTCGATGTGTTGCTGCCGCACATGGCAGCGATTGTGGCCTCGTATTCGCCTCCCGCGCGGAGGTCGGTGGGCAGCGACGTAGGGGAGTATGTCATCATCCATGTCATCAACGGGAAGAGCCACTTGTTCTACATCTACTTCCTCAAAGACTACGATGGCGTGTGGCGGCTTGATTCCATGTAAGAAGGAAAATCAACTATGAACAAACACGTCAGGACATTTATTCTGAGTTTTATGTGGTGTGTTGCCGCGATGCGGGTCGAAGCGGAAGAGTTCATCCCGCCTCCCACGTACTCTGCCGAAGCGATTGAAGCGTGGGTGGTCGATGAAGACACCGGTAAGCCGATCGAAGGTGCGGTTGTGGTAGCGCATTGGGAACTAATGGGCGGATTGCATCCAGACACAATCGGTCAACTCATGATCTTGGAGGCGGTGACCGATGCGCAAGGGCGCTTTCAGTTCCAGGCATGGGGGCCAGAGCCACGTCCAACAGAAGGGTTTCTTCATAATTACGATCCTGAGTTACTGCTGTTTAAGAGTGGTTATGAATACAAGAACCTGTCAAATCGAGCGACATCTAAGGTCAACGTTGCTCCGGTGCGTCGTTCGGAGTGGAACAAGAAAACGATCAAACTCAAGAAAGTTGTCAACGAGAAAGAATATTCCCTAAGAGATTTGGAAATCCGCCTCAGCTTTGCCTTTGACGAAAAAGGGATCTGCCAATGGAAAAAAATTCCTCGCATGCTGGTGGCCCTTGATCAGCATGTCTCTCGTTCACGTGAAGCAAAGGGAGCCCCGCAAGACCCTAAAAGAGAACACTCTTATCTATTATTCTTGCAAGGGTCGGGCTCGGCCGACGTGCAGCAATGTGGATCAATAGTAGAATTTCTTCGGAGTTACATGCCATGAAGTCTTTTTCTTTGTTGCTTTTCCCTTTATATCTACTCATGTCACTATCAGTTGCCTTTGCGTATGAAGTCACAAGTCATCGGCTAATGTCTGAGAAGGCAGTAAAACTGTCCATCATTGGTCAAGATGCGACCCTTCGACAGGCGCTCGGACTGCAACCCGAGTTGAATCTTGATGACAGAAAGCAAAACCAAAAGTTCCCCAACTATAGAGGTGACTGTCACATTCCAAAGGACTGTACCGATATTATTGGCTTGGTTGGTGACGGCTCTGTCTTTGAAGACGAGGGCACTCGAGCGTTAGGTCATTTCTACAGTCCGGTGACAGGAGAGGCAATTTCCCCAGCGGGATTCCCTTCTCCCGATTGGGCATTAGAAGACCATGGACCACGTACCATCTTGGGTTTTTGGGAGCAGAATGATTCCTATGCCGACACAAGAGACTTCTTCTTGAAAGCACTGACGCAATCAGACAAAGACGCACGGGAACGTATGTGGGGCCGCACGTTCCAAGGCTTAGGGCAAGTGATCCACCATCTCCAGGATATGGCACAACCCCAACATTCTCGGCTCGATAACCATCTCAAGATCTCACCACATGGAAATTTCCCCTTCGAATATCCAAGTTTGTATGAACGCTTGACGCAGTCGGTAAACATAGACGTGATTGTTGGCGACGAGTATCCACCAGTTTTTGGGGCCGAAGATCCTACCACCTTTGTTACGCCGCGCCGCTTCTGGGACACCGATAATGGACTGGGTATTGCCGAGTATGCCAACCGTGGGTTCGTCACGGCTGGTACAAACTTCGATCGCGTTCCTACCAATGCACTTCCGTCGCCGTCCTTAGTTGGAGCAAGCAGTGCGGAAGAAAATAAAAATGATGAGTGCACCACGATCAAAACAGCCTATGACATCGAATTGCCCAAGGGCACAGACGGACAACCGCTCCCGTGCGTGATGACTTTCCTACAGACCTGGGTTGAGGATTGGTACCGTCCCGAGTTGAGTCGCTTCAATCCCAAAACCTCAACCTACTCCATCTTTAATGCTGACTTAGATGCCTACAATGCAGAGCTCACTTACCGTGATCCAAACAGCGGACAGTTAATCACAACACGTCAGCTTTATACACTCAACCGCGACAATTATGACGAAGCCCGGACGTTTCTGATTCCGCGCGCGGTGGGCTACAGCGCCGGGCTAATCAACTACTTCTTTCGCGGCAAGATCCACATGGCGCAAGACCCGTTTAATCCCAGTCAATACCGCATTGAGAACCAAGGCGCGGATCTCCTGAAGGGCGTTTTCACGGTCTACTACGATGACACCGAAGGACGGCGGCATGCTGCCGCTCCACTTCCCGCTCCCCAGACTGGCCCTGGCCTGGTGCAAAGACGCCTCACGCTGCCTGTTGAAAGTGGACCTGCTTTTCTTCCGCTAGCGTGAGCTGGCGGAAGGCCTGTTGGCGTTGGGCCTGGAGCGACGGCCCCAGGTGCTGCTGGCACCACTGCCGGACTTGTGTGGTAGAAACCGTCGCCAGTGCGTCTCGAATCACTTCGGGTGTAGTGGA
>Ga0194132_10001584_pt1 | contig 45847 bp, 45 predicted proteins | sample TA2KigOf80mmetaG_FD_148612 | JGI IMG/M metagenome (GOLD analysis project Ga0194132, IMG submission 148612) | Freshwater microbial communities from Lake Tanganyika, Tanzania - TA2015054 Kigoma Offshore 80m | ecosystem: Environmental > Aquatic > Freshwater > Lake | place: Tanzania: Lake... | reverse complement strand
CTCGGCGCGTAACGCTGCAGCGGCCGGGTTATCGAAGAGATTCACCGCCTCGTCGGGATCCACGGTGAGGTTGTACAACTCACCGACTGTGGTGCCCGCATAGCGACTGATCCGGAATCGATCGGTCACCAGGGTTCTGATCCTCACCGGGCCGGGCAGCCCGTCGATGCCGTAGGGCTGGTCCTCTTCGATGAGAATCGACGAGCGCAAGGGACGAGTATCGCCGCGCAGTAGCGGTGTCAGCGAACGTCCCTGCGCTGTCTGCAGTGGCGGGGCGTCCACGAGGTCGATCAGCGTGGGCCCGATGTCCGCGCTGCTCACCAGCTCCTGGTGGGTTCCAGAGCCTTCCACTGCTCCGCCGATGATGAGCGGGACGCGCACGGCACCCCGATAGTGCGTGAAGTGTTTGAGGATCATCCCGTGATCGCCGAAAACGTCGCCGTGATCGGCGGTGAGCGCGATAACGGTGTCGTTCGCGAGCCCGGTGTCGTCGATCGCGGTCAGGATCCGACCGATGGAGTCGTCGATGAATTCGATCGAACCCAGTTCCGCGGCGAGCGCATGGCGGAATTGATCCTCGGTCGGGGCCCACAACATCATCGGATCGGTATCCGGTTCGCCGCGCTTGGCCGCGATGCGGCGTAGGTGCTCAGGGGAGCGCTCGTGACTCTGATGGAAGCTCGTGGGAATCGGCATGGAAGCGGGATCGTGCCGGCGGTAGTACTCGAGGGGTGGCGCGAAGGGATGGTGTGGATCGGGGAAAGACACATAGAGAAGGAGATGCCCTTCGGTGTGTTCGGTGAGTCGACGGATCGCCTCCTCGGTCACGTAGGTGGTCGGATGCAGAGCGGCTGGCGCAGCCGACGCGTAGACCTGACCCGACCACCCTGCATATGTCTCTACAGCGTGCGCCTGGCCGGCCTGGGCCAACGGATCGAACCCGCGGTCGCGCGCCCATCGCAGATAGTTTCCCGATACGCGGTCACCATGCCCGCACACGAGGGACACGTCGTCGAATCCGTAGTAGTCCGGGGGCAGCGTGACATCCCCGTCGACATGACGTTGGAAGTCTTCCCAGGACTCAAAGGATTCCCCGAAGGGTCCATGCACAGCGCGCTCCCAGAGCGCGGGCATCGCCGCACGGATCTGGTCGAGTTGATAGTCCTCGTACGGATAGCCCATTGGCTGCAGATGCAACTTGCCGACGGCCGCTGTGCACCACCCCTGGCCGCGAAGGACCCGGGGGAAGGTCTCCGCGTCGGGGTGGAGGGGGATGCCATTGGTGCGCAGACCGTGGGCGGACGGCCACCGGCCGGTCATGATCGTCGCGCGGTTCGGCATGCACACGGGATTCGCCGCGAACGCGCGTTGAAACACGTGGCCTTGGCTCGCGAGGCGATCGATGTTCGGGGTTCGCACGGGGACCTGACCTTCGAAGCCCAGGTGATCGGCACGCAACTGGTCGGCGATAACCACCACGATCACGCTCACGCGAGCCTCCCGAGTTCCCCGTACGCGACCCTGCCATCGATCAGGACGGAATCCACTCCGATGGCGAGGATGTCGTCTGGGTCAGTCCAGTCGACAGCACGGTCGAGGACGACCAAGTCGGCTGCCATCCCTGGCGCGATACGACCACGCCACCCCTCTTCGTGGCACTGCCAGGCACCGGCGTGGGTCATCGCATCGAGCGCCTGATCGACTGTGATCGCCTCCGCGTCGGTGTAGTCGGGTTCATCGCGAAGATTCCGTGTGACGGCGGAGACGAGAGTGCGCCGCCAATCCGGTTCGATGACTGGAGCGTCAGTCGAGAGAGCGAGAACGAGACCGGCGTCGATCATCGAGCGAAGGGGTTGCTTGCTGAGGTTGCGCTCGCGGCCCAGGAACTGCGACGCGGCGGAGGCCACGGCCCACCGGATCCCCGGTTGTGTGTTCACGGCCATGTCGAGCGCTTGGAGACGTGGGAGGTCGGACCGCTGCACGAGATCGCCGTGGATCACGTAGTGACGGAGGTGCCGTCCTGACGTCAGCGCCTCGATGGTGTCGATGAACGTGGTGATGGTCGCATCTCCCGTGGCGTGGGTTCCGACCTGCCAGCCGCGGGATGCTCCCGCACGGACGATCGCGTGAAGTTCCGCAACGCGTTCCTCGTCGTTGTCCCCGGCTACGGTCATGTGACCGTGGGTGCAGTCGTCGTACGGCTCGCTCAACCAGGATGTGCGGCTGCGCGGGATCCCATCGGCGAACACCTTGAGTTGATCGATGCTCACCCGCTGATGGCGCGGAGCCCGGCGCGGAGGACCCCACGCATCGAGACCCTCGGCTACCATCTCTGCCGTGGTGCCTCCCAGACCACCGAACAGCAACATGATGTGTGTGCGGATGTGGAGGTCGCCCGCGTCGTCGAGCGATTGGTAGGCCGCAACCGCGTCGAGTGTCCCGGTGCCGTCCATGAGGGTCGTCCCGCCGGGGCCCAGGCCCGGGTCGGTAACCGAAACGATCCCCCGGCGCAGTAGGTCGGTGTGCGCCGTGCGAATCGCGTCGAAGCGTTCCGCCGCAGTGATTGGTGGCATGGCACCCGCCACCAGTCCGATGGCAGCTTCGAACAGGAGTCCGGTGGGATGTCCTGCCGCATCGCGAACCACAACCCCGCCGGGAGGGTCCGGCGTGGACGCGTCGATTCCTGCCGCGCGAAGTGTCGCGGTGTTCACCACGGCGGCGTGGCCTGAGAAGTCCCCGAGGAGAGCGGGGCCCGCTGCGGTCACATCGTCGATGTCTGTTGATGACAGTCGACCATCAGCACCGGAGCCACGCACCGACGGCAGCCACCCCTGACCCCGATACCAGCCCAAGCTCTCCGGTTGCGCAGCACGCAGGAGGTTCCGCAGGCTCTCCAGATCGGGTGCATCGCCGAGGGGCAGCGCGGTCAGCGAACGTCCGTGCTCATAGGCGTGCAGGTGTGAATCGTCGATCCCGGGGATCACCGTCCGGCCGCCGAGGTCCTCGGTGGGCGGGGGGGCGTCCTCTGAGGGGAGGATGGCGACGATGTCGCGGTCCTCGATGATGATCGTGCTCATGCGTGACTGCGTCCCGACGCGCGCGTTGCCGAGAATTCGGCGCGATCCACCGGTCATGGTGGGATGCACGTTAGTCGGTGGACGCGCGCGTTTACGAAAGCAATTCCCGACAAACTTTGTGGAGATCGTACCGACTCGAATGATCTGGGCGATTCGTGGGATATTCACGTGCCGTTCACCTATGGTGGGGGAGCCCAGGACGGGCGAAGTCGAGGAACTTTGGAGGACAGACGTGAGCACAATTCGACGCAAAACAGTCGCGCTCGCTGGCACCGTCGGTGTGTTTGCGGCGGCACTCGTCGGCGTGTCGGCGACTCCGGCCGCAGCCGCCGAAACGAACATCAAGGTGGGCACCGTCGCCATCAACGCGATGGGACAGATCCCGTGGGCACAGTCCGCGGGTATCTTCAAGAAGAACGGACTCAATGTCACGGAGATTCGGATCTTCCCTGCGCCCCCGCCATCCCTTGCGGCCCTGGCCGGTGGTGCCGTGGACTTCGTCTACTCACCGTCCATTCCGATCATCAACGCGTACGCCAATGGTGGCATGGCCCTTAAGGTCGTTGCTCCGGCGGATGGGTACAAGCGCAGCGATCTCGCGGCGGCGAAGAAGGACCTGGCACTTGCTGCGAAACTAGATGACACTGGAGTGTGCGTGAGCCCCAGCGGTGGCATCAACTCGTGGAAGGACCTGAACGGTAAGACCGTTGCGGTGCCTGCCCGTAATGCCCAGGGTGAGGTCACTATCGCGCAGGCGATGATCGCCGATGGTGGCAATCCCGGCACGGTCAACTGGGTGACGTTGGGCTTCGGTGCGATGCTGGATGCACTGAAGGCTGGTCGCGTCAATGCGGCCTTCACGGTGGAGCCGTTCACCTCGTTGTGCACTGCCCAGGGCCTCAAGAACCTCGGTTCGCCGGGCATTCAGTTTTTCACGATCGAGAACGCTATCGGCATGTGGGTGACAACCGCAGACTACGCAGCCAAGAATCCCGCAGCCGTGCTAGCGTTCCAGAAGTCCATCGCTGAGGTGCATAAGTTCGGGAACACAACCGCTGGCTGGGACAAGATCCTCCAGTCGGCGAATCCGGTGTACACCCAGGTCGACCTCGCCACGGCTCGGAAGTCGAACCCCTCGTACTTCCCGCCGACCATCACGGCCCTGGACCTCCGCGGTCCTGCGGACAAGATGTTGGCGCTGGGCTACCTGAAGAAGCCGCTGGATATCAAGGGATTGCTTTACAAGCAGTACCGCGGCTAGAGAGTTCGCAATAACGAAGGAGTCGCTGTGCCAGGCGTGAACCGCCGCATTCCGGCGGGCTTGGTCTCGGCCGTCGTCGTCTTGCTGATCTGGCAGGTCGTCGGATCGGTCGGCCCCCTGGCCGGCGACTCCTTCGCTACCGCAAGTGAGGCCATCGTCGCCCTGATCGGTCTTTTCGCGGATTCCCAATTCTGGGTTGCTGTTTTCGAAACGCTGCAGATGGCCGTAATCGGCTTCGCACTCTCCATGGTCATCGCAGTACCGCTCGGCCTGCTCATCGGCCTCAGTCGATTCACGTACCGCTCGACAAAGTTCACCTTCGACTTCTTCAAGGTCATCCCCCCGATCGTGCTCATCCCAATCGCGATCCTGGTGATTGGCCCCAGCATCGCGATGGGCATTGCCCTTGCTGTCTTCGCGAATGTCTTCGCGGTCGCGATCCAGACCGCGTACGGGATCCGTGACACAGACCCGACACTCCTCGAGACCATGCGCTGCTATCGGATGAACGCGTTCCAGCAGATCCGCTACGCCCGCCTCCCGAGTGCGGCAGCCCAAATCGCCGTGGCCACCAGGCTTGCAGCAACGGCGAGCCTGATCGTGGCCGTGGTGGCGGGACTCGTTGGCGGGGCACCAGGTTTGGGCAGGTTGGCGGCCTTATATCAATCCGCCGGGACGGCGGATCGGACCTACGCGGTGGTGCTCACCTTGGGCATCCTCGGTCTCGTCACATCCCGACTCATCGTGCGCCTGCAGCGGCGAGCTGTCTTCTGGAGTGGACGATGAGGCGCATCGGACGGTGGCTGCTCGCAGTTCTCATCGGGGGCTGGCTCCCGGTCCTGTTGATCACCTGGTGGTGGAACGCCAGTGCTGACTCGACGGACCCGTTCTTTCCGCCACTTCACGCTATCTGGGAGCAATTCCAGTACAACTGGATCTGGCAGTTCTGGGGCATCCACGTCATGCCCACACTCCAAAACCTGATCGTCGGTTTCCTGATCGCCGTGGTCATCGCAATTCCACTCGGAGTCGTGGTCGGTTCCTCTCGAACCACCGCGACCTATGTCGAGCCCGTGGTCGACTTCATCCGCTCAATTCCACCCGTAGCGCTCGTTCCAATCTTCATCCTTCTACTTGGACTCGACTCCTCGATGCGTATTGCGTCCATCACATTTGCTGCGTCCTTTCCAATCCTGCTCAATACGATCGAGGGTGTTCGCGCGACCAACGTTGTCCTGCTCGACACGGCGATGGTTTTCCGGCTGACCCGAAACCAAATTCTCTGGCGTGTCCGCCTGCCCAACGCGATGCCGACCGTGTTCGCCGGATTGCAGGTGGGCTTCCAGATCGCATTCATCGTTGCAATCGCATCCGAGATTCTTGGGTCGGGATTCGGTCTTGGTGCCTTCACTCTGATCGCCACGGACAGCTTCATGATCCTCGATGCGTGGACCGGTGTGATGCTCCTCGGGATTCTCGGCTACGTCCTCAATCTCGTCTTCGACGTGGTCGAACGCATCTCGCTACGTTGGTATTTCGGTCAGAGGAAGCTCGTCTAGGTGACGGAGGACATGTGACGACGGCAGCCATTTCAATTCGCGATGTGCGAATGGACTACCCGACCCCGGACGGTGTGAAACATGTTCTGGGTGGAATCTCCTATGACGTCACCGAGGGCCACTATGTCTCCATTGTAGGACCTTCCGGGGTGGGCAAGACCACGCTGCTGCGACTTCTGACCGGACTCGCGCAACCGACAGCCGGGGAGATCATCGTCGCCGGAAAGCGACTGTCGGGTGCCCCTGAGGGCTTGGCGGTGGTCCTGCAGGACTACACGCGCTCGCTGATGCCGTGGCTCACGGTGGAGCGCAACATCGCCCTTCCCCTTCGCAACGAAAAGATCTCGAAGGCTAACGTTCGACAGCGCGTGAAGGAGTCCCTGACCGAGGTGGGATTGGAGGGAAGTGAGAGGGCGTATCCCTGGCAACTCTCCGGCGGAATGCAGCAGCGCGTGAGCATCGCACGTGCCTTGGCGGTTCGGCCGCGAATCCTGGTCATGGATGAACCCTTCGCCTCTGTCGACGCCCAGACTCGATTCGATCTCGAGGACCTAGTCCTCAAGGTTCGGGCCGACTTCGGTATCACCACTTTGATGGTGACCCACGACATCGACGAGGCCACGTACCTGTCCGACGACGTGGTCGTTCTCTACGGCAAGCCGGCCACGGTCAGCGACATCGTTTCGATCGACCTTGCCTTCCCACGGAGCCAGGTCGAGACTAGGAACGACCACCGGTTCGCGCAGATGCGCACCCGGATCTATGAGAAGGTGCGCGGGCTGAGTTAGCCGCCGGTCTCTCCTCGGACTCCAGAAATTCCGGCGATTCCCTGTGATCTGGGTCATATTTCCGCCTGTTCAGCCCCACCCTGTGGCTAGTTCCGTTCGCCCAGGAGGAGGGCCATGAACCAAAAGGTGAGCGCCGGCGGTGGTGTCGAGTACACCCACGCGGGCAAGGAGTACTTCGAAAAGCGGGGGCTGAAGCGATACGCCGGAGCTGCGTCGCTCTGGGGCCTCGGTGTGGCCGCGGTTATCTCCGGTGATTTCTCCGGCTGGAACTTTGGTATTGGAAACGCCGGCTGGGGCGGCATGCTCATTGCGACGATCATCATCGGGGTCATGTATGTGCTGATGATCTACAGCATCTCGGAGATGTCCGCAGCCATGCCCCACACGGGTGGCGCGTATTCGTTTGCGCGCTCGGCGATGGGTCCCTGGGGCGGTTTCGTCACGGGATTCGCGGAAACGGTCGAGTACGTGATTACTACGGCCGTGGTGGGCACATTCGCCGCCCTCTATGCGGATGCGATCGTGGCCGACCTCTTCGGCATTACGTTGCCCACTCTGGTGTGGGTGCTGATCATCTACGTGATTTTCGTGGCCCTGAATGCGGCGGGTGCGGCAGCCTCGTTCCGCTTCGCATTTATCATCGCGATTATCTCTCTGGCAGTGCTGGCGATCTTCTTCATCTCTGCGCTGTTCTCAGGGCAGTTCAGCACCGACAAGCTCTTCGACATCGCGCCAGAAGCTGGAGGCACGACGTTCCTGCCTTACGGAATCCTGGGAATCTTCCTGGCGATGCCGTTTGCCATCTGGTTCTTCCTTGGCATCGAGGAACTTCCGTTGGCGGCAGAGGAGACGCAGACGCCGGCAAAGGACATCCCGAAGGGTGCGATCACGGGCATGTTCACGCTGCTCGTCACCGCCTTCCTCGTCCTGATTCTCAACCCAGGCGTGTTGGGCGCGGCGGCGATCTCGGGATCCGGGGAACCGATCCTGGATGGTTTCCGGGCGATCTTCCCGAACAGTGACATTGCGGCGCTGCTGTCGTTGATGGCGCTCGCCGGTTTGATCGCGTCGTTCCAGGGGATCATGTTCGCCGCGGGACGCAACGTGTACTCGCTATCCCGTGCGGGCTACTACCCGAAGTTCCTGTCTCTGACAGGTGCGCGCAAGACGCCGTGGGTGGCACTCGTTGCCAGTGCAGTCGTTGGTGTCGTCCTCGTCTTCGGATTAGGTGCGATCGCCTACGGAGGGGAAGAAGCACCGTACGTCAATGCTGCGAATGCGCTACTGCTCATCGCAGTATTCGGTGCTGTCATCGCGTACATCCTGCAGATGGTGGCGTTCCTCATCCTGCGTCGGAAGTTCGCGAATGCGGAGCGTCCTTACCGCAGTCCCGTTGGCCTGTGGGGTGCTCTGGTGGCGGGCGTCATCGCTCTGCTCACCCTGGTACTCATGCCGTTCAACGCGGACTACCGAGCGGTCATCATCTGGGTGGCCATCGTGTATGTCATTGGTTTGGTGCTCTTCGCGATCTTCGGGCGCAAGCGACTCGTGCTCTCCCCAGAGGAGGAGTACGCGGTCACCGGAGGCGTGCACGGCTTCCCCGAACGGGAGGGCTACGACGTCACCGAGCAGCTCGAGGAAGCCGGTAAGGAAGACTGGCGCCAATAGGGCATCACCACAGGAGGGAGGGGTTCGCCCCTCCCTCCTGTGTCAGTTAAGGGAGGAACCATGGCCAAACCGACCCGCATGAGCGTTGATGAACTTCGTCGTCTCGTCGACGACGGATCCATCGATACCGTCGTCGTCGCGATCACCGACATGCAGGGCCGCATGCAGGGCAAGCGTGTCCATGCCGGCCACTTCCTTGACGAGGTACTGGGTCACGGCACGGAAGGCTGCAACTACCTCCTTGCAGTCGACGTCGACATGAACACCGTGGGCGGCTACGCCCTCTCGTCCTGGGACACCGGGTATGGTGACATGGTCTTCCACCCCGATCTCGACACCATCCACCTGCAGAGCTGGCAGCCCGGAACCGCGGCACTGATCTGCGACATCCAGGACGAGGAGGGACACGACGTCGCCCCGTCACCTCGCCAGATCCTGCGCAAGCAACTCGCTGCACTCGCCGGCCAGGGCATGGTGGCGATGGTCGGGACGGAACTCGAGTTCATCGTCTTCGTCGACTCCTACGAGGAAGCCTGGGAGAGCGGCTACCGCGACCTCACACCGGCCAACCTCTACAACGTCGATTACTCACTCCTCGGGACTGCCCGCGTGGAGCCGCTCTTGCGGCGCATCCGGAACGCGATGGCGGATGCGGGCATGACGGTCGAGAGCGCGAAGGGGGAGTGCAACCTCGGTCAGCATGAGATCGCCTTCAAGTACTCCGACGCCCTCACCACCTGCGACAACCATGTCGTCTACAAGACCGCAGCGAAGGAGATCGCCGCCCAGGAGGGTGTCTCGATCACCTTCATGGCGAAGTTCAACGAGCGCGAGGGCAACTCGTGTCACATCCATCTCTCGTTCCGGTCCGCCGACGGCAAGGCGGTCATGGCCGACGACTCTTCGCCCGACGGCATGTCCGACCTCGGCCGGAGTTTCATCGCCGGACAGATCGCGCACGCCGCCGAGCTCACGCTCCTCTATGCGCCGCAGATCAACTCCTATAAGAGGTATCAAGCTGGATCCTTCGCCCCCACGGCACTGCGCTGGGGCCGGGACAACCGCACGTGCTCGTTCCGCCTGGTGGGGCACGGCCACTCGCTGCGCTTGGAGAACCGGATCCCCGGCGGGGATGTGAACCCCTACCTCTCCGTGGCCGGGATGATCGCCGCTGGACTCGACGGGGTCGCCCGGAAACTCCCGCTGGAGGCGGCCTTCGTCGGCAACGCGTACGAGAGCGATTCCGCCCGCGTTCCCGCGACCATGGGCGAGGCCCTAGCCCTCTGGGAGAACTCGACCTGGATCCGCGACACCTTCGGAGAGGAAGTACAGGCCCACTACGCGAACATGGCGCGCGTGGAGATGGCAGCATTCAACTCCGCGGTGACCGACTGGGAGCGGTTCCGCGGATTCGAGCGACTCTAGGAGCGCCATGCACGCCGTGATCAATCCTGCGACCGAGCAGGTCATCGCCGAGGTGCCCGCCACAAGTGCGGCGGAGACTGACGCGGCTATTGCGCGTGCCGAGCGCGCGTTCGAGTCGTGGAAGCGCACGGCCCCCGGTGAGCGTGCGGACCTGCTGCGTGCATTCGCCACGGTGGTGCGCGACCACACCGAGGAGTTGGCCCACCTCGAGGTCGCCAACTCCGGTCACACGATCGGCAATGCGCGCTGGGAGGCGGGCAACGTCGTCAACGTGCTCAACTATTACGCGGGCGCACCCGAGCGTCTCTTCGGGCGGCAAATCCCGGTGCCGGGGGGCGTGGACATCACGTTCCAGGAACCGATCGGTGTCGTGGGCATCATCGTCCCGTGGAACTTCCCGATGCCCATCGCGGGTTGGGGTTTCGCGCCGGCGCTCGCAGCCGGATGCACCGTGGTGCTCAAGCCTGCGGAGCTCACGCCGCTCACCGCGATCCGTCTGGGTGAACTCGCCCGGGAGGCCGGTATCCCGGAGGGCGTCTTCACGGTTCTGCCCGGAAAAGGATCGATCGTGGGTCAGCGGTTCGTCGACAACCCGACGGTCCGCAAGGTCGTGTTCACCGGTTCCACCGAGGTGGGCACACGCATCATGGCCGGGTGTGCGGCGCAGGTGAAGCGCGTGACACTCGAACTGGGTGGCAAGAGCGCGAACATCGTGTTCGCCGACGCCGATGTCGCGAAGGCGGCAGCCACAGCTCCGTACGGCGTCTTCGACAACGCGGGCCAGGACTGCTGCGCGCGGTCGCGGATCCTGGTGCAACGCACTGTGATGGACGAGTTCCTCGCCGGCTTGGAGACGTCCGTTGCCGGGGTCGCCGTCGGTGATCCGGGCGACGAGAAGACCGAGATGGGTCCGCTGATCTCGCGCGGCCAACTTGAGACCGTCGCCTCCTTCGTGCCCGACGACTCCCAGGTGCTGTTCCGCGGTCACTGCCCCACGGGATCCGGTTTCTGGTTCCCCCCCACGGTGCTTCGAGCCACCGAATCCGATCGCGCGTTCACGGAGGAGATCTTCGGCCCCGTGGTCGTTGTGGTCCCCTTCGACGACGAGGCCGACGCGATCCGGATGGCCAACAACACTCCCTACGGCCTCTCCGGCTCGATCTGGACCCGCGACGTCGGGCGTGCCATGCGCGTCGCGCGCGGTGTGGAGTCGGGCAACCTGTCCGTGAACTCCCACTCCTCCGTGCGTTACTGGACTCCCTTCGGTGGGTTCAAGATGTCCGGTCTGGGCCGCGAACTCGGACCCGATGCGCCTGAGGCCTTCACCGAGACAAAGAACGTCTTCATCGCGACCGACGAATAGGAGTCACATGTCCAGCAAGTGCCGACGTCTCGAAGGCCGTTCCGCCGTCATCACGGGAGGCGGTAGCGGGATCGGATTGGCCACTGCGCGCCGTCTTGCCGACGAGGGTGCGCACGTGGTGATCGGAGATATGGACACATCATCCGGGCAGGCCGCCGCCGACGAAGTGAACGGGATGTTCGTGCAGTGCAATGTCACCGATGCCGGCGATGTGGCCGAACTCTTCCGCGCAACGAAGGACCGTTACGGCACCGTCGATATCGCGTTCAACAATGCTGGGATCTCGCCGCCCGACGACGATTCGATCCTGGAGACGGGTATCGACGCGTGGCGTCGGGTGCAGGAGGTGAACCTCACGTCGGTCTACCTCTGCTGCAAGGAGGTGCTTCCCTACATGCTCGAACAGGGCAAGGGATCGATCATCAACACCGCCTCCTTCGTGGCGACCATGGCCGCTGCGACCTCGCAGATCTCCTACACCGCCTCCAAGGGTGGCGTGCTCGCGATGACCCGGGAACTCGGTGTGCAGTTCGCGCGGAGCGGGATCCGGGTCAATGCGCTTTCGCCCGGACCCGTGGCCACACCCCTTCTTATGGAGTTGTTCGCCAAGGACCCCGAGCGGGCGGCCCGACGCCTGGTGCATATCCCGGTGGGTCGGTTCGGGGAACCGGAGGAGATCGCCGCTGCCGTGGCGTTCCTGGCCAGTGACGATTCCTCGTTCATCACGGCGTCGAACTTCCTGGTGGACGGCGGTATCTCCGGCGCGTACGTCACGCCCCTGTAGCCGCTGTCCACAGCACCACAGGGGCCTCTTTCCAACGCGCGAACTCCTGGCCCACGATTGACCGATGACGACAACAGATCTAGGCTTTCAGAAATTTGCGATATTTTCTGAGGACTCCATGGGACACGTCACTGTTCGTCAACGAAACCAGATCACCCTGCCGCCTGAGGTGGTGGAGGCACTGGGCCTGCACGTGGGGGATACCGGTGAAGTCTCGGTGCAGGGGAACGCCGTCATCATCCGCTTCCGCAGTCGCGAGGCCGCGCGTGCTGCGGTGGAGCGCGCCTATGGGGCTCTCAGAGGCGTCTGGGGCACAACCCATGAGGAGATTCAGGCGACCATCGATCGCGATCGCGCCTCGTGGAATCGCGAAGGCATCTGATGGCTCTCAGCGCTGGCGACCCGGTGTACGTGGATTCGAATGTCGTGATCTACGTCCTCGAGGATGACCCCCGATTCGGGCCCGCGGCGAGATCGTTCCTCGCCGACTGCGCAGACGGGACCTACAACGCGTTCATCTCGGCTGCGGTCTGCGCGGAAGTTCTCACGGGGCCATACCGCCGGGGCGATGCGCACGCGGTGGAGACCGCACGGGACCTGCTGAACAACGATGACCTCTTCCTAGTCCTTGATCACACCCGCAAGGACTTTGAAGCCTCGGCGCGCCTTCGCGGACAGTCGGGTCTGGATTTCGCTGATTCCCTGCACGTGGCGACGGCGACGAATAACGGCTGCCGTGCGCTGGTCACCAATGACCGAAAGCTCGTCTCTGGTGGCGACCCTCTTGTGGTCCCGCTTGCTTCCCTGAGCGCAGGTTCTCCCTAATCCAGGGTGACGCGCCAGGCGGTATCCCGAGCCCCATCCGATGCGGAAGGATGCACCCGTGAGCCACCGGCCCTCCGTCGTGATCATCCTCGCTGCGGGCGAGGGCACGCGGATGAAGTCGGCCACCCCCAAAGTCCTGCACACCATCGCCGGGCGCAGTCTGCTCGGCCACGTCGTCGAGGCGGCCGCGGCGACCGAACCCGAACACCTGATGGTCGTCGTTGGGCATGGTCGCGACCAGGTGGTGGCGCACCTGGCCGAGATCGCTCCCTGGGTGCTCACCGTGGTCCAGGAGGAGCAGCACGGCACGGGACATGCGGTGCGCATCGCACTCGCGGACCTCGCGGCACGCGGCGCGGATCTGGGTGGTGGTCCCGTGGTGGTACTCACCGGCGACACGCCTCTCCTGACGGGTCCGACGGTCGTGCAACTCGTCGAGTCGCATGCCGGCCAGGGGGCGATGGCCACGATGCTGACCGCGGACCTGGAGGATCCCACCGGGTACGGCCGGATCGTGCGCGATGCAGATGGGTCGGTCATCGCCATCGTCGAACACCGCGACGCAACCGCCGATCAACTCGAGATCGCAGAGATCAACTCGGGGATGTATGCCTTCGATGCGCAGCGATTGACGGAGTCCCTGGCCGCGGTCACCAGACAGAACGTGCAGGGGGAGGAGTACCTCACCGACGTGATCGCGATCATGCGCGGCGATGCGCAGCCGGTTTCGGCGACGGTGGTGGACGACCCCACCGAGATCCTGGGTGTCAACGATCGCGTGCAACTCGCCGAGGCCGGGGCGATCATGCGCGACCGGATCAACGTGCACTGGATGGTCGAGGGGGTGACCATCGCGGATCCGGGATCGACCTGGATCGACGTCGACGTGGAGATCGCCGCGGATGTCACGTTGGCGCCGCAGACCGTGCTCCGCGGTCCCACCACCATCGAGACCGGCGCCCAGATCGGCCCCGGCACCACCTTGATCTCCTGCGAGGTCGGTGCGGACGCCGAGGTGCGGCACACCTGGGCGGAGCTGGCCGTGATCGGCGCGCGCGCCACCGTCGGTCCCTTCACCTATCTGCGCCCGGGCACAACACTCGGTGCCGACACCAAGGCCGGTGCCTACGTCGAGATCAAGAACTCCCAGATCGGAGACGGCGCCAAGGTCCCGCACCTGTCCTACGTCGGGGATGCCGAAGTGGGGGAGGGCACCAACATCGGGGCCGCCACGGTGGTGGTGAATTACGACGGCCAGGACAAGCACCGCACGGTGATCGGGCGCGATGTTCGCATCGGGTCGGACACCATGCTGGTCGCACCGGTCACCATCGGCGACGGCGCCTACACCGCCGCCGGTTCGGTCATCACGGACGACGTCCCACCGGGTGCGCTCGGGGTCGGCCGCGGAAAGCAGCGCAACATCCGCGGCTGGGTTGAGCGCCGACGCGCGGGTAGCGCATCAGCCGAGGCCGCGCGCGCCGCCGGGGACGCATCTGACAGGGTTTCCCCCAACGACGATCAGGAGGTCTAGTGGCCGAGAAGTCCGTGCCCACCCAGAAGAAGTTGGTGCTCCTGGCCGGACGGTCCCACCCGGAGCTCGCGCACCAGGTCGCCGAGGAACTCGGCATTGACGTCTCGCCCACCCTCGCCTACGACTTCGCCAATGGCGAGATCTTCATCCGCTTCCAGGAATCGGTACGTGGTACCGACGCGTTCGTCCTGCAGAGCCACACCACGCCCATCAACACCTGGATCATGGAGCAACTCATCATGATCGATGCACTCAAGCGCGCATCCGCCAAGCGCATCACCGTGGTGGTGCCCTTCTACGGCTACTCGCGCCAGGACAAGAAGCACCGCGGCCGCGAACCCATCTCCGCTCGGCTCATGGCAGACCTCTTCCACACCGCCGGCGCGGACCGGCTGATGACCGTCGACCTCCACACCTCGCAGATCCAGGGGTTCTTCGACGGCCCCGTCGATCACCTCTTTGCCCTGCCGCTCCTCGCTGCGCACGTCTCGGCCAACCTGCCCCGCGAGCAGATCACCGTCGTCTCACCGGACGCGGGTCGCGTGCGCGTGGCCGAGCGCTGGACCGACGTGCTCGGTGCTCCGCTGGCGATCATCCACAAGCGTCGCGACCCGGACGTACCCCACCACGTGCGCGTCTTCGAGGTCGTCGGTGACGTGCGGGACCGCATCTGCATCCTCGTCGACGACATGATCGACACCGGTGGCACGATCGTGAAGGCCGCCGAGACCCTCTTCGAGCAGGGTGCGTCGCAGGTGATCGTGGCCGCCACCCACGGGATCTTGAGCCATCCGGCCCGGGATCGGCTGCAGAATTCCGCGATCAGCGAGGTCGTGGTCACCGACACCCTGCCCATTCCGCCCGAGCATCAATTCGAGAAGCTCACCGTTCTCCCCATCGCCCCGCTGCTGGCCAAGGCCATCCACGAGGTCTTCACCGACGGCTCGGTGACCACCATGTTCGAGGCGGCTACCCAGGACGAAGCCTCGTCTCACTGACCAAAGGCGCGGTTGATAGAGTCCGGCCTGTCCTCGGCGAGGGTGGAAACACCGTTATCGACGTCGGCGCCCCACGGCGCGCGTCGCGCCGAGGCGCAGGAGAGCCGAGGAGAGACATGACCAACGTCAGCATCAGCGCGACCCCGCGTTCGGATTTCGGCAAGGGCGCTGCCCGCCGTGTGCGCCGCGGTGGTCAGGTTCCCGGGGTCATCTACGGCCGCGGCACCGAGCTCACCCACGTCTCCCTCCCCGAGCACGAGCTCGACCTCGCCCTGCGCAAGCCGCGCGTGGTGCTCAACGTGCAGATCGACGGCACGACCTACTTGACCAAGCCGCGTGACATCCAGCGCGATCCGGTCAAGCGAAGCCTCGAACACGTCGACCTCGTCGTGATCACCCAGCAGGAAGCAGCCATCCGTAGTTCGTACGCCGATGCAGTCGCCAAGGCGCACCAGCTCGCGGTCGAAGCCGGCTACGACCCGGCTGCGGTTGTGCAGGCACTCGAGGAGGCCGTCGCCCGCGGTGAGGATCCGATGGTTGCGGTCGACCACGCCGTCAACGACGTCAAGGAGAAGGCCGCCGCCGCGGCGGCCGCATCCGCGGCTGCATCGGCGCAGGAGGCCGCTGCCGCACCGGCCGCCGAAGCAGCGGGCACACCTGCCGCCGAGGCTCCCTCCGGCAACTGAGATCGGCCACCATGTCCGGACCGTGGTTGATCGCGGGTCTGGGCAACCCCGGACCCGCCTACGCAGGGACCCGTCACAACGTCGGGGCCATGGCGGTTCGTGCACTCATCGCCGAGCACGCGGCGAAGCCGTCGCGTCACAAGCGTGCTCTCGCCGAGGTTGCCGAACTGCGCGTCGGGATTCCCGGGGCGACCCATCAGGTCATCGCGGCGTGTCCGTTGAGCTACATGAACGAGTCCGGTGGCCCCGTGTCCGCGTTGATGGGGTTCTACGGCGTGGAGTCCGATCACCTGATCGTGCTGCATGACGAACTCGACATCGACTTCACCACCCTGCGGGTGAAGTTCGGTGGTGGCGACAACGGCCACAATGGGCTCAAGAGCATCCGATCGGCGCTGGGGACGGGTGAGTTCTATCGCGTGCGCATCGGTATCGGACGGCCCGTGGGACGTCAGGCTCCGGCCGACTTCGTCCTCCAACCCTTCACCTCGACCGAGCGCGCCGACCTCCCCGAAGTCCTCGACCGTGCCGCGCGCGCCGCAGTGAGCGTGGTGGAGGATGGCCTCGAAGCGACGCAGAACACCTTCAATGCCCGGGAGTGACGTGAACGACGCGCACGTCTCGCTGGAGATCGCCCAGCAGGCCGGTCGCCTCCTCCTCGAACTCCGCGAAGACTTCCTCGCCGAGCACGGCGCGGACCTCACCCGCGAGCAGGCCGATCGCCTGCGGGATCTGGCAGACGCCGAGTCGCACACCCTCATCGCCCGCGCCCTCGCTGATGCTCGCCCCGACGACGCGGTGCTCAGCGAAGAGGGCAAGGACGACTCGTCGCGGCTCGAGGCCGCGCGGGTGTGGATCGTCGATCCACTCGATGGGACCTGGGAATACGGGCAGATCCGCAGCGACTTCGCCGTCCACATCGCGCTCTGGGACATGGCCGAACAGCGACTGAGTGCGTGCACCGTCGATCTCCCCGGCCAGGGTCTCTCCCGCAGCGTGCTCGACGCAGATCCGGGAGTTCACCCGCTGCCCACGGATCGGCCGATCCGCATCGTCGCCTCGCGCAGCCGGCCGCCGGAGACACTCGAGCGCATCGTCGATGACCTGAGCGCCGTGCTCGCAGCCGGGGGAATCACTCAGGGCATTGAGGTGGTCGATGTCGGATCGGTGGGAGCCAAGGTCAACGAGGTGCTCGCCGGCCGCGCCGAGGCCTATGTGCACAACACCGGCTTCTACGAGTGGGATGTGGCGGCGCCCTACGGCGTCGCACTGCACTACGGGCTCGTCCCCAGTCACTTCGATGGCAGCCCGGTCACGTTCAACCACATGCCCCCGTACGTCACCGACCTCGTCGTGGCGCATCCGGAGATCGCCGCGGCCCTGCGCTCCGTGCTGCGCACGTGAGTCTGCGCGGCGTCCTCGACGCACTGCGCGCGGAACCGTCGGTCGCGCGCATCAGCGAGTTGTCCGGGACGACCTCCGATCACATCACGGTGGTCGGTCCAGTCACGGCGGTTCCGATCATCGCCGGAGTGATCGCCGAACGATCACCGCTTCTCGTGATGACCGCCACCGGGCGCGAGGCCGAGGACCTCGCCGCGTCCTTGGCCGAGGTGATTGAGGGCGATGTCGCGGTGTTCCCGTCATGGGAAACGCTGCCGCACGAGCGACTGTCACCCTCGAGTGACACGGTCGGACGACGTGTCGCGGTCCTGCGTCGGCTCGCCACCGGTGATGCACGCTTGCGCGCCGTGGTCGCATCCGCACGGGCAGTGATGCAACCGATCCCCGCCGGGCTCGGTGAAGTTGAGCCCGTGGAACTGCGCGCCGGTGATAGCGCCGATCTGACCGAACTCGTCGAGCGCCTGGTCACCCTCGGCTACGAGCGGGTCGATCTCGTGGAGCGCCGCGGCCAACTCGCCGTGCGCGGTGGAATCCTCGATGTCTTCCCACCCACGAGTGAACACGCTCTGCGCGTCGAGTTCTGGGGTGATGAGGTCGAAGAGGTACGCCACTTCGCGGTTACCGATCAGCGCTCCCTCGACCTGGCGGATGGCCTCTGCGCGCACGCGGTGCGCGAGGTGCTGCTGACCCCGGAGGTGCGGGCTCGAGCGCAGTCGCTCGCGCAGGCGCACCCGCAGGTTGCGGCTCTCTGCGAGAAGGTCGCCGCGGGTATTCCCGTCGAAGGCATGGAGTCGCTGGCACCCGCGCTCGTTGGGGAGATGGTCGGAGTGCACACTTTGCTTCCGGCGGGGGCACACGTCGTTGTCGTGGAGCAGCCCCGGGTCGAGAGTCGCGCGGCTGACGTGGTGCGCACCGCCGAGGAGTTCCTCGCCGCGGGATGGCACGCCGCGGCGGTGGGGGGCGAAACTCCGATCGAGCTCACCCCGACTGCGTACCTCGCCCTTACCGAGATCGAGGAATCTGCGAGCGCAGCAGGCAGTACCTGGTGGGAGGTCACCTCCCTGTCGCGGGAGGACGCAGACGTCACCGTGCCCGCGGCCCCGGCGCCGGAGTTTCGGGCCGATGCGGACGCGGCCATCGATTTTCTGCGCACGGCACTCGCCAACCGGCACCGGGTGGTGGTCGTGGGAGAGGGACACGGACCACTCGAACGCCTGGCCGAGGAATTGTCCGAGGCCCAGCTTCCCGCGCGCATCGTCGATGAGGTCGGGTCCGAGCCCGCTGCCTCGGTGGTCACCCTCGCCCCGGGTCGGTGGAACCACGGATTCACCTGGGCGGACGTGGACCTGCTCACGGTCTCCGACATCCTGGGTCAGCGGTCCCAGGAGATGCGTCGGATGCCGAGCCGGCGTCGCCGCAGCATCGACCCGTTGTCGCTCACGCCGGGGGACTACGTGGTGCACGAGCACCACGGGGTCGGCCGGTACGTCGAGATGATCCGCCGCACAGTGGGGGGCGCCGAGCGCGAGTACCTGATCATCGAGTACGCGGCGAGTAAGCGGGGCCATCCCCCGGACCGCCTCTTCGTTCCGATGGATCAACTCGACCTCGTCACCCGATACGTCGGTGGCGAAGCTCCGTCGGTCCATCGCCTCGGCGGCGCAGATTGGGCGAAGGCGAAGGGGCGCGCGCGCAAGGCGGTGAAGCAGATCGCGGGGGAGTTGGTGCGGCTCTACGCAGCACGGCAGTCCGCCGCCGGGTACGCGTTCGCCTCGGACACACCGTGGCAGCGCGAACTGGAGGATGCGTTCCCCTATATCGAGACACCGGACCAGGTCGCGTGCATCGACGAGGTCAAGCGCGACATGGAGCGCACGGTGCCGATGGATCGTCTGATCTGCGGGGACGTGGGATACGGGAAGACCGAGATCGCGGTGCGTGCGGCGTTCAAAGCCGTGCAGGATGGCAAGCAGGTGGTCGTGCTCGTGCCCACGACGCTCCTCGTCCAGCAGCACCTGGCCACGTTCGCCGAGCGCTTCGCGCCATTCCCGGTGAAGGTCGCCGGGCTCTCGCGCTTCAACAGCGACAAGGAGAAGAAGGCCGTCCTCGACGGACTGGCCAATGGCACGGTCGACGTTGTCATCGGCACCCATCGCATCCTGACCCCGTCCGTGCGGTTCAAGGACCTCGGGTTGGTGGTCATCGATGAGGAGCAGCGCTTCGGCGTCGAGCACAAGGAACACTTGAAGGCCCTACGCACGAACGTAGACGTCCTTGCGATGTCGGCCACGCCTATCCCGCGGACCCTCGAGATGGCCGTGACCGGAATCCGCGAGATGAGCGTGATCCAGACACCGCCCGAGGAACGACATCCCGTGCTGACCTACGTCGGTCCCTACGACGCGCAGCAGATCACGGCGGCGATCCACCGGGAACTCCTGCGCGATGGGCAGGTGTTCTTCGTGCACAACCGCGTCGAATCGATCGAGCGTGCGGCCGCACGCGTCCGTGACCTCGTCCCGGAAGCGAACGTCGCTGTCGCGCACGGGCAGATGGGTGAGTCTGCGCTCGAGCAGGTGATTATCGACTTCTGGGAAAAGCGCATCGATGTCCTGGTTTGCACGACCATCGTCGAGTCGGGGATCGATATCGCGAATGCCAACACGCTCATCATCGATCGAGCGGACACCTTCGGGCTCTCCCAGTTGCACCAACTGCGGGGTCGCGTTGGACGTGGACGTGAGCGCGCCTATGCGTACCTGCTGTACGACCCGAACAAGCCGTTGACGGAGACGGCGCACGAGCGGCTCGCGACGATCGCCCAACGCACGGATCTCGGCTCAGGTATGCAGATCGCGCTGAAGGACCTCGAGATCCGGGGTGCGGGCAACCTGCTTGGTGGAGAGCAGAGCGGTCACATCGCCGACGTCGGATTCGATCTGTATCTGCGGCTCGTGGGAGAGGCGCTGGCGGAGTATCGAGGTGACCCGGAGACGCGTGAGGTCAGCGTCGAGCTGCCCATCACCGCGCATATTCCCGAGAACTACGTCCCGCAGGAGCGATTGCGCCTCGAGGCGTACAAGCGTCTCGCCGATGCGCACACCGACGAGCAAGTCGCGGAGGTGGGTGCGGAACTCCTCGACCGCTACGGGCCGCTTCCAGAGACCGTCGAATCCCTCCTCGCGGTGGCGCGCTTCCGGGCGCACTGCCGCGCAGCGGGCATCACCGAGGTGGTGGCCCAGGGCGCCGGGATCCGACTCGCCCCCGTGGAACTCCGTGAGTCCGCTCAGATGCGACTCACCCGGCTCTACCCGAAGACCGTGATCAAGCCCGCGGTCCGTACGATCATCGTGCCGAAGCCAGCAGGCGCCACCGATCGGGTGCTCGTGGCGTGGGCTGAGGAACTGCTCGACGTCGTTGCTCAATGAATGTGGAACAGGAGTTCTCCGTGAAAGTTCGTGCAGTCGTCGCCCTCGTGGCCGTGCTCGCCCTGAGTGCGTGTAGTGGCCAGACCGCCGGCTCTGCGGCCGTCGTGGGAGGCACCCGCATCACGGACGAGTCCATCAGTGCAGAGGTCGAGAACCTCCTCACCGTCCAAGGCAAGAACGTCGACGACGCGTCGCCATCCATGATGGCCACGACTTTGGGACGCGCTGTCACCACGGAACTCGTCGACCAGGTCGCCACGAAGGAGGGCGTGACCGTCAACGCAGGGGAGATCGATGCGGTCCTCGACGCCTACGGCGAGCAAGCCGGAGGTCTGGCGGAGTTCGAGAAGTACCTGTTGACGCAGGACGTCGCGCCTGATCAGATCACCAGCATCATCCGGCTCAACATCCAGGTGGAGAAACTCGGTGCGAAGTTGGCGCCCAACGAGTCGCCCGATATGCAGTCCCTTGCGGTCTTCCAGACCATCGGGAAGTACAGCGAGCAGGTCGGTGTCGAGATCAGCCCGCGCTACGGCACCTGGGATCCCGCGAACCTCACCATCGGTCCGCCCCCGGACGACCTCTCAGTTCCCAACTGACGTGCCCACCTGACGATGCCCCGCGGTGACCGTTTCCTCGACCTCGTCGAGGTCATGGACAGGCTGCGCTCACCCGGCGGATGCCCGTGGGATGCACGCCAAACGCACCGATCACTCGTCGAATACCTCGTCGAAGAAGCGTACGAGACCGTCGAAGCGATCGAGATCGATGATGATCCAGGTCTTCGGGAGGAACTCGGGGACCTCTTGTTGCAGATCGTCTTCCATGCGCGGATCGCCCAGGAATCTGAGACTCCCTGGGACATCGACGACGTTGCCGACGGCATCATCACCAAGTTGATCGCTCGGCACCCGCATGTCTTTGGTGATGCGACTGCGGACACCGCGGAGCAGGTCGAGGCGAACTGGCACGCATTGAAGGCGAAGGAGAAGGGCCGCACCTCGGTCACGGACGGGATCCCCGAATCGCTGCCGGCACTCGTGCGGGCGGCCAAGGTTCTCGCGCGCAGCGCATCCCTCGATCTTCCGGATTTACCCGAGCAGGCAGTCGCAGACACCACCGTGAAGGATGTTCACTCGGACGAGGATTTCGGTGCACTCCTCCTGGCACTCGTAGCCGCCGGCCGGGACCGAGGGTGGGACGCGGAGGCGGCATTGCGCCAGGCGGTGCGGACCCGCATCGCGACGATCCGGGAGGGTGGGGGATGAGTAGCACGCCGAGCCGTCGTGGACGCGTCATCGCGTCCGTCGTGGTCGCCTGTGTTCTCCTGATCGGGCTCGTCATCGCCCTCGTGAGTCGCGGGCAGTCCACTGAGACCGCAGCCGTCTCGACGACCGCGCCCACCGTTGCGCCAACACCGACTCCCGATCCGACACCGGAAGAGATCGTGTGGGCCGGCCAGGTGTGCACCTCCATCAGTGCGTTGAAGCAGGTCGCCGGAACGATTCCCGAGTCGGCGTTCCGCGAGTTCGACCCCACCAAGGACCTCGCAGTGCAGGCGCAGGAGCAGGTGGACAAGGCGATGGCAAAACTTCAAACGCCACTCGACGAGCTCGGCTTCGCCCTCGGTGCGGTCCCGCTCGACTACACCGACGCGGCGGTCGCCCTGTCCCAGTCCCAGGAGTTGTACGAGACCGCGCAGGCCCAGATCGACACCACCCGGGACACGGTGAATCGCGCACTGTCGGCCGGTACGCCGATCGAGGGGGTGCTCCTCTTCGGGCAGGCGATCGATTCCGGCCGTCAGGCCTACGACACCGGCCGGAAGCTGCTGACCGAACTGGAGGGACTCGACTCCGATGAGCGGCTGCGCGGCTCCTTCGGCAAGGCCCCGGAGTGCCGTTCGCTCTAGCCGGGCCCGCATACTGGGGTGGTGAAGCGCCGGTGGATCAACCTGTCGCTCGTAGGCGTCCTCATCCTCGCGCTGGTAGTTCTGGCCATCAGCCTGCGGCCCGCGCCACCGGACGCACCACGCTCGACCGTCACCGCCTCGGTCGGCACGGTGACCGCCACGGTCACCGCCAACGGCACGGTGGAGCGCAGCGGCACCGTCGATCTGACCTTCGGCTCCGTGGGCACCGTGACCGAGGTCGCTGTACGGGTAGGTGATCGCGTGCAGCAGGGCGACGTGCTGGCCAGGATCGACAACGTGCTGGCCCTGCAGCAACTCGCGTCGGCGGAGTCCACCCTGGCGCAAGCCCGGGGGTCGGCAAGCACGGCGCAGCAGACCCTGGCCAATGCGATCGCGACCGCGCAGGGGACCAATGAACGCAATCGCCAGGCTGTCACCCAGGCGAAGTCGAATCTGCGTGCCGCTGAAGCCTTGTGGTCCGACGCGTGTGTTGTGTCGACCGATCCCACGTGCCCGAATCCCGCGGCGCAGACGCAGGTGCGTGCTGCGGAGACCACGGTCACCTCCGCCCAGGCCACCCTTGATGCTGCGATCGCCACTGCCACCGCCAATGCAACGCGGTACGGGATCACGCTCAACCAGGCATATGCCACGCAGGTGAAGGCGCAGGCTGATCGCGATGCGTCCTGTGATCCCGCCAGTACGTCGACGTGTCGCTCGGCCGAGAGCACATTGCTCACCGCCCAGCAGGCGTTCGAGAACGCCCGCATCGCCCGCGATGCCGGACTTCTGGCGGACAAGCAAGCCATCACCAGCGCCACGAACTCCCTCGCCAGTGCGAACGTCGCATTGCAGCGCTTGCACGCCGAACTGCGCAAGGCGGGAAGCGATGCCGTGCGCACTGCTCGGCAGGCCCTGACCAACGCCGAACAGGCATACGCGCTCGGGAAGATCGCCGGCAAGCAAAGCGTCGCGCAGGCCGAAAGCAGCGCGAAGTCCGTCGCCGAGGAGGCTCCTGCCGCGAGCGATGCGGCGGTTGCGGCGGCGGAGGCTGCCGTCGCGGCGGCGCAGGCGGCCGTCGACGACACCACGATCATCGCCCCGATGGACGGCGTCGTGGGCGCGGTGAGTTACATAGTCGGCGAAGTTTCGACGGGATCAACGCCGACGGACGCGTCGGGGATCACCCTGGTGCCGATGGGTGCCCTGGAGATCGTCGCGGATTTCGCGGAGTCCGATGCCGCCAAGGTGCGAGTGGGCGACCCGGTCACGGTCACGCTCGCCGCGCTTGCCGGGGCCACGGCCCAGGGCACCGTCACCGCGGTGGACGGGGTAGCCACCACCGGAGCGAATGCGCTGGTGACCTACGGCGTCCGGGTCCAATTGACGGATGCGCCCGAGGGTGTGAGCGAGGGAATGACCGCGTCGGTCACGGTGACGGTCGACGAGGTCACCGACGTGCTCCTCCTCCCCGCGGGCGTGATCACGGAGCGTGACGGCCGGGCCTTCGTCCTGCGGCCCGGTCCGGATAACTCCACCGAGGAGGTCACCATCACCCTCGGCCTGAAGGGGGATACCGGAACGGAGGTCACCGGTGGGCTGGCCGTCGGTGACACCGTGGTGATTCCCGAGGCCGATGAGAGTGGCTCGCAGCAACCCGATAGCGGTATCCCGGGCGGATCCAACTGACATGACCCCCGTCGTCGAGTTGGTCGACATCACGAAGGTCTACGGCTCGGGTGTCAACGAGGTACGCGCCGTCGACGGGGTGACCCTCACGATCGAGCGCGGTGAATTCGTCGCGGTGATGGGCGCCTCGGGATCCGGGAAGTCGACGTTGATGAACATCATCGGTGCTCTCGACGTGGCTACGAGCGGCACCTACCGGCTCGATGGCGTGGATGTGGGCGAACTCGACGACGATGCTCTCTCCCTGGTGCGCAATCGCCGGGTCGGATTCATCTTCCAGTCCTTCAATCTCATCCCTCGGATGAGTGCCGTATCGAACGTGGAGTTGCCCCTCATGTATCGGGGTGTGCCCCGCACGGAGCGTCGGCGCAGGGCCCTCGATGCCCTGGGCAGCGTTGGGCTCGCGGACCGCACACACCATCAACCCAATGAACTCTCCGGCGGTCAGCAGCAGCGCGTGGCGGTTGCGCGGGCACTCGCCATGCAACCGGCGCTTATGTTGGCCGATGAGCCCACCGGGAACCTGGACTCCCGGAGCACCGCGGAGGTCCTGGACCTCCTGGAGCAGGTGCACGCGGAGGGCGGAACGATCGCGGTGATCACCCACGAGGACGAGGTTGCTGCCCGAGCCCGCCGGGTGATCACCCTGCGCGATGGTCGCGTCGAATCGGATGTCCGGCGATGATCATCTGGGAGTCGTTCCGCAGTGGGTGGCAAGCGATCATCGCGAATCGGCTCCGGTCCGCGCTGACGATTCTCGGGATCATGATCGGTGTCGCGGCAGTCATCACCCTGGTGGCCTTCGGGCAGGGGGCTTCCAACAGCATCAGCGCCAGCATCCAGAGCCTGGGCACCAATTTGTTGACCGTTTTCCCCGACGACCCCAACGAGGACGGGGTGATCGTCAACCCCGCACCGCGCGATCTAACCCTGGATGACGTCGTCGCACTGTCAGACACTGGCCGCGGACCGGATATCGCCGGAGTGGCACCCGTGAAATCGGCTCCGGTGTCCTGCACCCACGCCGATCGCTCGTACCGCACGACGATGAACGGCACGTGGCCGGCCTACTACACGATCAACAACTCCGAACTGGCTCAGGGAACCTACTTCCAGAACTCGGATGTGCTCGATGGGCGGCGCGTGGCGAGCATCGGGTCCACCGTTGCCGAGAAGCTCTTCGGCACCGGGGATCCGCTCGGCGCGCAGATCGTCTGCAATGGAGTTCCGTTCACGGTGACCGGGGTACTCGTTTCCAAGGGGTCGACCGGACCCTTCAACAACGACGACGTAATCCTCGCCCCGCTGACCTCGGTGGAGAACTCACTCGTCGGCTACGGCCCACTGAACACCATCTCCGTGCAGGGGGTCAGCCCCGAACGTGTCGATGCGGCCCAGGCCCAGGTGATCACGATCCTCGATGCGCAGCACGGCACCACGGTGGAGACCCGCGACTACGCCATCTTCAATCAGGCCAGCCTGCTCGACACGATCGATCAGGCGTTGGGCATCTTCACCGCCCTGCTCGGTGCGGTGGCCGCGATCTCGCTGCTCGTGGGCGGCATCGGGATCACCAACATCATGTTGGTGTCGGTGACCGAACGCACCCGCGAGATCGGTATCCGCAAAGCCGTCGGAGCCACCCGTCGATACATCCTGCTGCAGTTCCTCCTCGAAGCGACCGTGCTGTCCCTGATCGGTGCGGTGGCCGGATTGGTGCTGGCCTTCGCCGCCTCCTTCATCGAGATCGCGGGGATCCGGCCTGCGATCGTGCCGTCATCGGTGATCGCGGCATTCGTGATCAGCGTGGCGATCGGTCTGTTCTTCGGTTCCTTCCCCGCTAATCGGGCCGCGTCCCTCCGGCCCATCGAGGCGCTCCGGCATGAGTAAGGATGGTGCTATGCCCGACGATGACCTGCAGCAGATGCTGGCGCAGCGCGCCCCGCGTAGTCGGGCGAAGTCGACCACGGTCCTGATCGCGTTGATCATTCTGGTGGTGGGCATGATCATCGGGGTCGGCCTCGGCCGCGCGAGTGTGCAGATCGAGCAGACGATCTCCGAAGACGGAGGGCCGCAGGAGCCCCAGCGTCCACCGCCGGCCTTCGAAGGGAACTAGCCCCAGGTGGCGTCGGTCACGATGCCGGATTCGACCGTCAGGGTGAGTCGATCCATCCGATAGTCCATCGTCACGTCCTGCGGCACGCCGTCGATGGTTCCCAGCCGCCACGCGTAGCCGTTCTTCTCGATAAGAGCAGTGGCCTCCTGCTGCGGAAGTGCAGCGGCGACGAGATCGGCAAGGAAGGCCTCCGGGTCGACCAGCCCGTCGCTGATCACCGCACCTTTGGATGGGGTCTCCGCAGCCTGATTCGAACTGCAGGCGCCGAGGGTGGCGATTGCGATGGCGGTGACCACCACCGCTACACCGCGGCGAATGACACCCCTGTCATTTCTTGTCTTCGTTGTCATGTCAGACCCTCCTGCGACTGTGCATGTGTCCGGGTCGATCCGCAATGTGACACACAGAGCATTCAGAGCATACGCACAGAGTGCGCACATTCCACGAAGGGAGATTGTGAACGAGAGCAATGGCCGCACTGCGCGGTTGAACATGCGGCTCACTCCGGTGGCGCTCCATCTGATCCGGGAGGCTGCCGCCGCCCAGCAGGAGGACGTCACGTCCTTCGTGCTCGGCGCCGCCCTGGATCGGGCGCGCACGGTGCTCACCCGACATCACGAGCTCCACCCCTAGGGGTGGATGAGGCACGTCACGGGAGGGGGGCCGTGACGTGCGCCGGGGGTGGTCGGCGCTCACGCGGCGCCACCCCCGGACTTCTTCCTTCTGCGGATGATCCAGCGGACCACGAGCACGATGATCCCGATGACGATGGCGAACGGGATGATGAATCCCGCCGCGGTGACGAGTGCGCCGGCCGCGCTGAGGAGCGCGTTCCATCCGGTCTCCAGACCCCGCAGGAAGTCGGGGGTTGTGCTGACCGCGTTGACCTCGGAAACGAGCGTGATGGTCACCGTGGACATCGCGACCTGGTCACCTAGGTAATCGCGCTGCGACTGAAGGGACTCGAGCTCCGCTTGCCGGTTCGCGAGCTCCGTTTCCACCGCGACGAGATCTGCGACGTTCGCCGCCTGCGATTGGAGTTCGGTGAGTCGTGCGATGGAACCCTTGAGGGACGTGATGCGTGCGTCCAGGTCGATCACCTGGGTCGTGACATCGGCGGCGCTGATCGAGGTCTGTTCGATGGTCCCCAGGTCCGCGAGCCCGGCCAGGAAGGAGTCGAGGTCCTTGGCCGGGACGCGGACCGTGAGCGTCGCATTCTGGGCTCCGTCGTAGTTGGTGAGATCCTCCGTGCTGATTGTCCCGCCATCGGCGGCGACGGCAGCGCGGACCTCGGTGACCCCGTCGATCACATCTGCCACCCGCACGGTGACGTATGCGGTGCGGATGATCTGCTGATCGATGACAGGTGACTTCGCATCCGCCATCGGCATCTCGGCGGCGGGCATCGCCCCCTCGGCCATCATCGTCTGGTCTGAGGATCCATCGCCGCACCCGGCGAGGCCCAGGATCATCACCGCGGCGGCTGCCGCGAGGAGCTTCCTCACGCTGCTTGGACGGTGCACCACGTGGATCAGTTTCATGATTCGGTCACAATCGAATATCGGTATCAGTGTACGGATGTGTCCCGGGTGCGGGCCAACCGGGCCCGCTCGGCTTGGGCGACGCAGACGTCCGCGGCGAAGACCCGGTCACGGTGCAGGCCGCTGATGGTCATCGGTCCGGGGGTGGTGTCAACGTGCACCGAGGTGAGGTCCAGCACCCGCTCCCACGGCCCCTGGGTGAAGCGCACACTCTGCGTGCGGGCGTGGGGGCCGCAGCGAGGTAGCGGGTGATGCGACCGCGACGGGCAGCGCGGCTGTCGCCCTCCTGTGGACCGAGGCTGCATGGGGCAGCGACGTCCTGGCTTGGGAGAGCGAGACTGCGGCCAGCCAGGCAACCCTGTCCGCAGCGACGGGAGACGGTGATCTGCTGATTGCCGATGCTGTTGATGCCGTGAACGCGGTGTCGCTGCCTGCGTAACCCATGCTCCGTGAGCGCTCCAGACCGGATCACCGGCGTGAGACGGTCACGATGAAGTGGCGTCTCTCTAGAGGCCGTCCGTCCCGGAGAAGTAGGGCTTGCCCTCGGGGGACCGATCCTTAGGTGGCAGGGGCATGCCCAGCTGCGTCATGACGCTGCGGAGGGTCGCAGGGCGGTCCGTGATGATCCCGTCGACCCCCATAGTGATCAATGCCCTCATTTGCTCTGGATCGTTGACGGTATAGGGGACAACCCGCATGCCCAGAGCATGGGCCTGCTGGACAATGGCCGTCGAGAGCTCCGTGTAGTACGTCGAGAAGATGTCGGCATCGATGGCTGCGGCCGCCTTGACGGGATCCCCTCCGAAGTCCTTGATGTCGAGGCCACCCATCCACGGGGATGGTTCATCCCGGTCGGGCCACTGGTAGTCGCCCTCGCCGCCCTCGGCATTCCACGACGGCTGGTTCGCGGTGAGTGCGACCGTGGCGATGCGTGGATCAACTCGTTTCATCTCCTTCAGCGTTCGCCAGTCGAAGGACTGGAGCATCACGCGGTCCTGCATGTTGAACTCGGCCACCACGTCATAGACGGCACGCACCCACGCCTGCGGAGTGTGGTTGGCGGGGTTCACCGGGTAGGGCATCGACTTGGTCTCGATGCTGAGGAACACCTCGTCGTTGCCCCAGTCCTGGACCAGTTGCAGCACCTCGGCGAGCGTCGGAATCCGTGTGCCAGGGATCTGCTTCTGCGTCACGCCATGCGCATCCCAGTAACCGTAGGGGGCATCAGGGCTCATCGCGCCGAGGTCGAACTTCTTGAGGTCGGCCACCTTCGTGTAGCGGATGTCGGGCTGCTCGTCGGAAGTAACGTACTTGCCCCACGAGTTCTTTGCGAGATACGTGCGAAGCTTGGCGTTGTGACTGACCATCGGCACTCCGTCCTCGGAGATGACGATGTCCATTTCCAGCGTTGTCACGCCGACCGAGAGCGCGTAGGCGAAGGCTGGCAGGGTGTTCTCAGGCCTCGCGTCGCGTCCGCCTCGGTGCGCCTGGAGGTCGAAACCGCTGGGCAGGTTCACGGCCCCCGTGGGCACCTGCGATCCGCACCCGGTGGTCCCAAGAGCTAGGGCAGCGACGAGGAGCGGGGCGACAAGGCCTCTCCAGCGCACGGCAACCTCCCACGGCATGTGTTCGCAGGCAGCACCCCGGCACTCACGACACTCGGGGACGTCCTGGCACGGCGACAGAACGGTACAGCCATCTCTTGTCATGCATGTGCAGGAGTTCAGCCACGTAGGCGCCCGAGGTCATGCCATGACCGCAAGGAGAAGCGGGTCAGGCTCCGATTGAGCAATGGCTGCTGGCCTCTTGCGTTCGGCATCCTTGTGGCAGAATCAGCCTGCGCGATCCTGACTTATCCCTCGTCTATCCCTCGAGCGTGAGGCCCCTCGATGACCCGAATGACCCGAAGCCTCGGACGACTCCTTGCGTGTGGAACGGCCACAGGGCTGCTCGCCGCGTTGGCTACCGCTTCTGTGCCCGCATTCGCCGCTGTTGATTTCGTTCCCGTCGCACCCACCGAAACCATTTCGGTTGAGGGAATTCCCGCATACGCAGTCCTAGCCCCCGACGGGAGTCGACTCTATGTCACCGTGAGCATGGTGTCCGCTGAAGGCAATGGGATAGCCGGCGTCCTGGCCGTCATCGACACCGCGACGAACACGATCACGACGCGCATTCCGGTCGGCGTGGCCCCACGGGTAGCCGCGATGGACCCGACAGGTTCGCGGTTGTACGTGCCCAGCGCCAGCAACGGCGATGTCACCGTCCTCAATCTGTCCACCGGCAGCGTGCTCAGCACGATTCCGACCGGGGGCAAGCCCAACTACGCAGTTATCAATCCCGCTGGCACAAAGGTGTACGTACCCGGCATCACCACCGATGTCATTTCCGTCATCGATACTGCCACCAACGCGGTCACGAACAGAATCTCCACGGGGGTGCACCCTCAGGCGCTCGCTTTCTCAGCGGATGGCTCCCGCGCCTATCTGACGGCTCGCGACGACAACGCACTCCAGGTGATCGACACCGCGTCTGAGAAGGTCATCGCGACCATTCCGGTGGGCAAGCGACCAATCCGGCCCGTTCTCAACCCATCCGGGACGAAGGTGTACGTGCCGAACTACGAAGGCAATTCCGTCAGCGTGGTGAGCACGTCTACCCTGAAGGTCCTCCGGACCATAAAGGTCGGCCGGGGACCTATTCCACCCGTGTTCGATGCCTCGGGAACGCGCATGTGGGTGGGCAACGAATTCAGCGGGACGGTGTCCGAGATCGACACGACGGCTCCCCGTACCAAGAACCCTGTCCTCCGGACGATCGCGGTGGGCAAGCAACCGACCTTCGCCATGCTCAACGCGGAAGGTGACACGCTGTACGTCACGAATCTCGGCAGCGGGACGATCTCCGGCATCTGCACCCGCACGGGCAAGATCGGACGCATTCTCACGACCTCGTCACAGCCTCGTCAGACGGTGGGCGGACCGGCCCTGTACTCCATCGACCAGGGAGGCCGAGCGGTGTCCGTCTTCCCCGCTTCCTTGGCGGGGGCCGGACCTTGTTCCTAAGGTGCCATTGAGGCGCCTCGGACTCACTGGCAGGCCACGTCTGCTGATTCCGCGTAGGGCACCGGGCCCCGGGACGATCGGATCATCCGACTCCTCGTCCGCTAGTCATCCACACCACGGTCGGTCCACCCCTGCGCCTCACGCGGCGCCACCCCCGAGGGTTTCGTCGCGCGAGTGTTGCCGCGGAGGCTCCATGTGGCTTTTGTGCTACACAAAAAGATGCGGCCGGTGCGCTTTACTCAATCGAGTCGACGCCATCGCCTTGGCCGAGCCCGCATCCTGGAGGCGATGGAGCCGGTGATGCCGTTGCCGCACGGACCGGCTGATGAACGGCGGTATGTGTGGTGGGGGAGAGATGGACGCGGGTTGGACATCGAAGTGATCGCGGTCGACCATCCGGACTACCTCCTCGTGATCCATGCGATGCCACTCTCAATGCGACGAACGAGGAGGTTGGATGAAGCGTAAGTATCGAGTTGGTCCCTACGTGGACTTGGACAAGGACCCGATCACTCTGCCCAGCGGGCGCGTTCTCGATGAGGTCGCCGCGCGTGAAATGGCACGCGACACGTTGAGGGGGCTCAGACGAGGCCGCCCCTCTCTGCACGGCGAGTCGGGCACCTCTCCCGAGGTGCGTTTCCGGCTCGAGCCCCAGGTCAAGGAGGAGTTGGACGCCTTCGCCCGCCACCGTGTCCTCACCCCGTCGCAGGTGATGCGGGACGCGCTACGGATGTATCTGGACGAGCACGCGTCCTAGAAGATCACCGTGCGCTTCCCATCGAGCAAAACTCGATCTTCCGCATAGAGGCGCACAGCCCGGGCCAGCACCACCCGCTCGAGGTCGCGGCCGATCTGCGCCAAATCCTCGGCTGTCTGGTTGTGTGACACGCGCTCCACGTCCTGCTCGATGATCGGTCCCTCATCTAACTCGGCGGTGACGAAGTGCGCGGTGGCCCCGATCAGCTTCACCCCCCGCTCGAACGCCTGGTGGTAGGCCCGCGCGCCCTTGAATCCAGGCAGGAACGAGTGGTGGATGTTGATGATGCGACCCAGGAAATCCGCGCAGAACGACTCCGTCAGGATCTGCATGTAGCGGGCCAGGATGATGACGTCCACCGCAAGATCGTCGATGATTCCCTTCAGTTGCGCCTCGGCTTCTTCCTTGGAACTGGCCGTGATGTGCGTGAAGGGGATTCCGTACTGTTCGGCCACGGCGGCGCAGGTCGCGTGATTCGAGACGATCATCGGGATGTCGATGGGGAGTTCGCCGTTCGCGTGGCGGTAGAGCAAATCGACGAGGCAGTGGTCCTCATGCGACACCATGATCAAGGCCCGTCGCTGCACGGCCTCGTTTCGCAGCGTGATGAGGGGGGAGTAACGCGCTGTCGCGTCCGCTACCGCGCTGAAAACGGCGATGTCCGTGCGGCTCGTTTCGAAACGTGTGCGCATCGAGAAGATGCCGGTGTGCTCATCGGTGAATTGCCCCTGCTCGAGGATGTTTCCGGAGATATCGAGGATCGCTCCCGAGACCGCATGGATCACTCCGGGAGCGTCTAGGCACCGCAGAGTGAGGATGTACCGGACGGGATTCTCCATGGATCCCTTCCCGTGCACCAGAATGGAGCCCCACCCTACCGAGAGCAGGATCCATGCGTGCTGCCATCTACCGCGCCACTGGCGACGTCGGCGTGCTTGAGGTCACCGATATCAAGACCCCGGGACCGGGACCGGGTCAGGTGCGGGTTCGGCTGCACGCGTCCGGCATCAACCCGACGGACGTGAAATCCCGTTCGGGTGCAACTCCGCGGGTCATCGACGGTTTCCAGGTGCCTCACCACGATGGCGCGGGAGTCATCGACGCAGTCGGTGCGGGCATCGATCTGGCACGGATCGGTGAACGGGTCTGGGTGATGCTCGCGGCGAACGCCAACCCGTATGGAACAGCGGCGGACTACTGCATCGTCCGCGAGGACTTCGCGCGCCCGCTGCCTGCGGAGATCTCCTTCGCCCAGGGAGCCACCCTCGGCGTCCCGGCACTCACCGCCGCCTACTGCCTGTTCGCCGATGGACCGATCGATGGAACGCAGGTGCTCGTGCATGGTGGAGCCGGCGGGGTAGGTCGCTCTGCGGTGCAACTCGCCCGCTGGGCGGGAGCCACCGTCGTCGCCACCGCAAGCACCGAGGCCAAGCAACAGATCGCGATGGAAGCCGGCGCGCACTACGTGGTCGACTACCGCGCCACGGACGCCGCCACGCAGATCCTCGCTGCCGCGCCAAACATCCGGCGCATCATCGAGGTCAACATCGGCGCCAACCTCGACCTCGACCTCGAGGTGAGTCATCCGGGCACGGTGATCGTGGTCTACGCAGCAGACGGCCCAGACCCGGTGCTGCCGCGCAGGAAACTGATGACCGCCAGTGTGACGCTGGAATTCATGCTCCTCTACAACACGGAGCGAGAGAAGTTCGCACGCGCACTCGACCTCACCGAGCAGGCCCTGCGCGATGGCGCCCTCACGATGCCACCGGCAACGATCTATCGACTCGAGGAGATCGCCGGCGCCCACCGCGCGCAGGAAGCGGGACCGGACACCCGGATCCTGCTCGGCATCACCGACGACGTCAGCGACGCCCCCGAATCCAACTGATCACCACACCGATGATCACTCCGACGGTGATCACGGCGAGGCCGATCCAATAGATCACGTACTCACCGAACGAGACGACCCCCGGCATCAGGCGGCCTTGCTCGTCAGGTGCCATCCGCGACAGGCCGGGCACGCGTACGCCCGACACTCCGCCCGGCGTGACTCCCCGCACGAGAACTCACGTGCCCCCGCCGCACTATGCAGGGCCTGCACCGCCTCCCGGTGATCCCGGAACCGGACCTTCTTCGACACCGGGCAGGTGCCTAGGTGACCCTGTGGACGGGGCCGTTGACGTGTCTGAACTCCCATGGTTTCCCCCTTCATTGGCGACGACGCTAGAAGGGGGGTCCGACACGATGGCAGGCTCTGACAGGAGTACCTCAATCGCGGACCGCAGCGGGCCAAGGTGACGCTCCACAACCACCAGGACTCGGGGAAGATCGACATCGTCGTACGCGTGCACGAGGACATTACGTTGACTTTTGATGCGGTCCCACGGGATCTCCGGAGCCAGGCTTCGCATTTGTTCGGATACTCGGGAGACTGCCTCCCCGATCACAACGAGCTGGTACTTGATCGCATCGATCCTCATGTCCGGTGCGGACTGGAGGGTCGTGACGTAGGTATCAATCCTGTCAATGGATTCGATGATCTCGCGGAGTGCTTCCCGTTGACGCGCGTGGTTCATAGGGCAATTGCGTCACGCAGGGCCCCCTTGAGTACAGAGGCTTTCGCGACCTGTGGACAAATGACGTCCACGCGAATGCCCAGGAGTTCGGCAAGTTCATCCATGGGTGGACCGATAGCGAGGAGATCAGTCTCCTCGACCAAGTCGACCAGGATGTCGATGTCACTTTCCTCGGTGTCCTCACCCCGCGCCACCGACCCGAACACCCGCGGGTTGCGCAATCCCGCCGCCTCGATCACCGCGCGCACCTCGGCCGCATGGCGCCGAAGCAGACGTCCTCGCGGCCCCCGCGCGGGAACCTGCGTTGTCACGACGGGTGCGCTCGCGGGTTCGAGTCGCTGACCGCACGCGGCGAGGATCCGCTCGAGTGTGGATGCCCGCGGCTCGGAGCGCCCGCTCTCGTAGCGGGCGATCGTGGGCTGGCTGGTGCCCGCCCTACGCGCGAGCGCCAGCTGCGTGAGGCCGGCACCCTCCCGGGCCGAGCGGATCAGCGTTCCCGTGCGCATCCCAGCACTATATCCAAATAGATATATTTCAACCCACTCGAGGATCCTGACCACACCTGCTCAGGGAGTGATGACGATCTTGTGGGTGCCGCGCTCGCGCATCGCGGCCAGTGCCCGCGGGTACTCCGCCACGGGAAAGCGGTGGGTGATCACCCCGTCCATCCGGATCGCCCCGGAACGGAAGGCGCGCAGCGCATCGGGGAACGAGTCCACCTCGGTGAACGAGCCGAGGATGGTCAGCTCCCTGCGGAAGATCTCGAACGGGGAGATCGTGACGCGATCGGCCTCATCCGCGACCCCGTAGTAGACGATGCGACCGCCGTTGCGGGCCAGCGCCGGCAACTCCTAGATCACCGGGGCACGTCCGCTCGCGTCGATCACCACGTCGAAGGCTCCCCCCGACGCGATACGCGCGAAGGAGCCGGCGACGTCTGCTCGATCGACGACGGCGGTCGCGATCGATGCGAGCGACGCGGCGCGCTCGAGCTTGAACGCATTTGGATCGGCCAGCATCACCGATGCGGCACCGTGCAACACCAGGAACTGGGTGAGGAGCACCCCGGTCGGTCCGGCACCGATCACGATCACGCGCTGACCTGCAAGGGGCGCCAGGCGATCCATCAGGTGGGCGATGCACGCCGAGGGTTCGGCGAACACCGCCAAATCCGGATCGATGCCATCGGCATCGTGCACCTGCGCTGCCGGGACCACCAGATACTCGGCGAACCCACCCGGGGTGCTCGATCCGATCCCGGCGAACGAGTCGCACAACCATGGATGCCCCTCCGCGCAGTAGTCGCATGCGCGACAACTGGAGTTGGGGTTCACCACCACCTGCTGGCCTGTGCGCAGTGCCTGGCCGTCACCATCGACGGCAGCGACGCCAGCCCCATCGACGCCCACGGCGTCCACCACCCCCACGGTCTCGTGGCCGGGGGTCAGCGGGAAGGTCGCGAGGAACTGGCCCTCGTGCAAATGCAGATCCGTCCCGCACATCCCCGCGCGGGTCATCCGCACCCGCACCTCACCGGGTCCGGGGTCCCGGACAGGCACCTCACGGACCGAGACCTCACCGGGCCGGTCGTAGACGACCGCGCGCATCATGGCATCGCCCCTCGGATTCGGTGGTCGCACGATGATTCCACAGGTTAAGTTCGACGTCCGAGGATCGTGAGGAGGGGACATGGCACCGCCACGGTTGTCCACCTCCACGCTCGGGGCCCTCCACCCCGGAGTGGCGATCCCGCGCTACGACCGCGCGGCACTCACCCACGGCATCGTCCACATCGGGGTGGGGAACTTCCACCGCGCGCATCAAGCCCTCGCCCTCGATCGACTGATGAACGCCGGGGTCGCCCACGACTGGGCGATCTGCGGGGTCGCGGTGTTGCCCTCGGATGAGTCACTGGCGCACCGCATGCAGGCGCAGGACTGCCTCTACACGCTCGTGGAAAAGTCCGCGGATGGGACGTGGAGTCCGCGCGTCATCGGCAGCATCACCGAGGTGATCTTCAACGACCCGAAGCGTGCGATCGCGAAGATGGCCGAACCGAATGTCCGCATCGTGTCGCTGACGGTCACCGAGGGTGGCTACAACTTCGATCGGGTGACCGGGGAGTTCATGCCGGACACCCCCGCGATCGCTGAAGATCTTGCTGGCACCGACCTGCCGCGGACTTTCTTCGGGATCGTCATCGAAGCACTGCGCCGTCGCTGGAAGGCGGGCATTCCCCCGTTCACGATCATGTCCTGCGACAACATCCAGGGGAATGGTCACGTGGCCCAGCGCATGTTCGAGGCATTCGCCCGCGCGCAGGATCCAGAGTTCGCCGCGTGGCTCGCCACCAACGTCGCGTTCCCCAACTCCATGGTGGATCGCATCACCCCGGTCACCATGCCCGAGGACATCGCGGCCGTGCAGGACCTCATCGGCGTGATCGATGAGTGCCCGGTGGTCTGCGAGCCGTTCTTCCAGTGGGCGCTCGAGGATCACTTCCCGCAGGGGAGGCCTCCGCTGGAGGATGCCGGTGCGCAACTCGTCGACGACGTCGCTCCCTACGAGAAGATGAAACTGCGACTGCTCAACGGCAGTCACCAGGGTCTGGCCTACTTCGCCCACCTCATGGGGTACCGCTACGTGCACGACGCCACCCGCGACCCGGACATGGCCGTCTTCCTTCGCCGCTATATGGACGAGGAAGCCACGCCCACCCTCGACCCGGTTCCCGGCGTGGACCTCGATGCCTACAAGTCCCAGTTGATCGAGCGGTTCCAGAACCCCGAGGTTCGTGACACGGTGTCACGCCTGTGCGCGGAGTCCAGTGACCGCATCCCCAAGTGGCTCATCCCGGTCGTGCTCGACCAACTCCGCAACGACGGCAGCGTCGAACTGTCCGCGGCGATCGTCGCGAGCTGGGCCCGCTACGCCGAGGGCACCGACGAGCAGGGCCAACCGATCACCGTGGTCGACCCCCTGAAGGATGAGCTCGTGCCCATCGCCCAACGGCAACGCGCGGACGAAACCGCCTTCATCGCTAACCGCCGACTCTTCGGCGACCTGGTGGACGATCCGCGGTTCACCGAGCCCTACGCAGCGACCCTGAACTCCCTGCACGCCCGGGGCGCCGAGCGGACCCTGCACACTCTCATCCATTCAGGCACCGTCGCGAACCCAGAAGGAATGGAACCCGCATGAAGCAGCGCGCCAGTGTCCTGTCGGCCTCGCAGACCATCACGCTAGAGGAACGTGAGGTCCCCACCCCGGCACCGCACGAGGTGCTCGTGGAAATCAAATCGGTGGGGATCTGCGGCAGCGACATCCACTACTTCGAGCACGGTCGCATCGGCTCCTTCATCGTGGACGGCCCACTGATCCTCGGTCACGAGGCGTCCGGCCAGATCGTCGCCGTCGGGGACGCCGTCACCGACATCGCGCCGGGCACGCGAGTGGCCCTTGAACCTGGGGTGCCGTGCAAGGAGTGCGTGCAGTGCACCGCGGGTCGCTACAACCTCTGCCCCGACGTCATCTTCTTCGCCACCCCGCCGGTGGATGGCACGTTCACCCAGTTCGTCGCACTCGATCGTGCATTCGTGCACCCGGTTCCCGACCACGTCTCCTACGACGCTGCCGCGCTCATGGAACCGCTGTCGGTGGGCATCTGGGCCAACCGCAAGGCCGAGACCGGCGAGGGGAGTCGCGTGCTCATCGCGGGTGCCGGGCCGATCGGGATTGTGTGCGCGCTCGTCGCACGCTCCCTCGGTGCGGCCACCATCGTGATCACGGACACGAACGCCGCGCGTCGTCAGACGGCCGCGGACATGGGCTTCACCGCCCTCGATCCGATCACCGATGACCTCAGTGCGCACGGACTCTTCGATGCGTTCGTCGAGTGCAGTGGGGCACCCCAGGCGATCATGCAGGGGATCCGCGCCGTGGCACCCGCGGGACGGGTTGTGCTGGTCGGGATGTCACCGAGCGGCACCATCGAGGTTCCCCTCGACGTCATCCAGGGCCGGGAACTGTGGCTGACCGGCACCTTCCGCTACGCCCACACCTATCCCACCGCGGTGGAGCTGGTGTCCTCGGGTGCGATTGATCTCGACGCTCTCGTCTCCGTGACGTTCACCCTCGACGGGGTCGCCGACGCCCTCAGCTACTACACGAAGGATCCGACCGCGATGAAGGTGGTGGTGCGGGTGTCCGAGTAGCTCGCGCCTAGTCGGGGATCAGTCCCAAGAGCCTGGCGAAGTTATCGCCCATGATCCCCTCGAGTTCATGCTCGGGGATCTCCGGGGTTCCCATCCGTCGAGCTTCCTCGTTCACCGTCATAAGCTTCTCACTCAACCGGACGGGGTCGTATAGGAATCCTGGGTAATCCGTGCCGAAGAAGATCTTCTCAAGCGGTACGAAGAACTGTTTGGCATCCCAGAGGAATCGGTAGAGCCCTTCTCGAGTGACTGTTGCAATGTGGTAGCTGATTTCGGTGTAGAAGTTGGGGTGTTTAGTCAACATGAACAGTGCCTCATGGATCCAGGGGATTCCACAGTGGGCAATGATGAGCTTCATGTCCGGGAAGTGCCGTCCCGCCGCGTCAAGCAACACTGGGTTGGCGTGTTCCATCCGTGCATCCACACGTGTAGATCCGGCCTGATGGACTAGAACTGGAATCCCGAGTTCCTCCGCCTTTTCGAAAACAGGAAATGCGATCACTGGATCAGCCGGTGACCAGTCCTGGTACATCGGATAGAGCTTGAGTCCGGTCAAACCGAGGTCGTTCACCGCTCTCTCGAGCTCCTGGACGGCCTTTTTGGGGCCTCGATAATTGGGGTTTACCGAGGCGAATCCGATGAATACGTCCGGGTTACTCCGGACGACCGCCGCGATGTAGTCGTTGCACTTCTCGGGGGTTGAGGGACCCGGCACATCCGTAATCCCATACGAATCGACGGTTCCGATCATTTCACCATCGAGGAATTGCGGCGAGACAGCGAGCACGACGATCTTGTCGAACCCCGGATGGTCACGAATGCTTTCCTGAGGGCCGATTACGGGGAATCCTTTGCGTGAGAAGCCGCTCTTCTCCCACTCCTCCTCCGTAGGAAGTCGGTGCGTGGGCAGCATCCCGAGACTGCGGTAGATGCACAGGGACCCTTCACGGCCGTACTCCGCTGTGAACTCAGCATTCTCTGCAAGGCTCAGGATGTGGGTGTGAGCATCGATTCTCATGTTCTCCCTTTCAGTACTCGTCGGGCGTTGTAATCGTGCGCCGGTTCAACGGGAACCGAATACCAGCGCTTGTAAAAGTCGACCACGTTAGGCATCACCGCATCACCCAACTCGAGCCATCGTTTGACCTCGGGGCTCAATCGGTATACGCGCTTGTCAACCGCCTCGGCGACGCGGTCCATGAGCGCCTGCTCATCGATAGTCGTGATCGCTCGATCCCTCATGACGACTTCTCCGTCGATCATCACGTGACGAAGATCGACTGCCTGTGCCCGATCGAGGATGACATTGAGAAGCGGTTCACTGTCATATCGGCCGGGCGGAAATAGGATGCGGCGGGAGTCCACCACAAGGAGGTCGGCCAACTTTCCTTCGGTGAGAGAACCAAGGCATTCTTCCTGTCGAATCGCCCGAGCCCCGTTGACCGCGGCCGCACGAAAGACCTCTTCTGAGTCCAGTCGCACGACATCGAAATCGCGCGGAAAGCGCTGCAGGTAGCAGGCAAGCCGCAACTCAGTGAACATATCCTCGGAGTCGCTGAAGGAAATCCCGTCCGTCCCAAAGGCCACGCGGCCCCCGGCTGCCATGATGTCGCGCGTTCGACAGATTCCCGCGGACAGTCGCAGGTTAGAACCTGGATTGTTCGACGCGACAGCACCGCTATCCGCGAAAATCGAAAGTTCCTCGTCGGTCACCCAGACAAAGTGGGTGCAGGTCATATCGGGAGCGAGAACTCCCAAGTTGTTCAACCGCTGCAGTGCGGGCATGCCGTACGTCTCGAGATTCCACATCATCTCGGATCGAGTTTCGAGCACGTGAGAAACGATTCCCGTTCCATCCTCGTCGGCTTTGCGCCGGCACAGCTTGTACAGGTCGTCAGAACATGCAGGAGTCCAATCCGGCGCAAGGACGATCCGGAACCTCCCGTCCCGGCCATCCCAGTCCCGCACCAGAGTGTCGTAGGCATTCATGACATCGGGGATTGGCCAGGCGTATCCCATCGGTGACTTCTGGATCTCGCCGACAAGATCGGCGGGAAGATCCTTGAGGAATTCATCGTTGGGCTGGTGGACGTAGAGGTTCTGGTCCCGGGATACGAGACCGAAGGCTGTTCGCATGCCAATCGTCCGGTATGCCTCCAGGGCCGGCACGGTGCCGAAAAGGGGTAGTGCGGGACGCCCGTAGTACATGTCGAGTGTTGCGGTCTGGCCACCTTTGATCGCCGCGACGAGGCCTAGCAGGATCAGATCGTGTAGATCCTCCTCGCCAATAGGTCCATATCCGCCCTGCACATAGACATTAGCGATCTCGAATATGTATTGATAGAGACCCGGACCCCCGGCGAGTTCGGAGTGATAGTGACAGTTGATGAAGCCGGGCATGACTATCGAGTCGGGGCCCCCGATCACTTCCGAGAATGGTCCCAGTAGTTCAAGGTCCACACGATTACCGACAGCGGATATCCGATTCCCTTCCACGATCAGAGCTCCGTCGTGAATCAACGCCTCCTTTCCCAGGGAGATGATCGGGTCACCAAGGACAAGGATCCGGCCACTCACGTCACTAACCTCCCCTTGTCGAGAACTGGGCGACCATCAAGCTCGAGGAGCACGTCTTGGAATACGCAGTCCAAGTGCGCAATCGCTGCCACCGTTCCCCCGTACGCAATCGAGTTCCCCAGGGCAATATGCCCCGACCCGAGTGTTGACTCGGTCTCCATGGGCACGCCGCATACCCGTCCATTGGGATTGAGCCCAACTGAGATCTCCGCAAGGTTCGTCATCAGCGGATCGGCGCAGAGATCCATCATGTCGCGCAGTCGGTCTCCTTCTTCGCCCTCGATTCCGACTAGGAGTCCATTCTCGAAGTGGAGAGCAACGTGCCCGGATAGCGGACCTGGACCCATGAACAGGAAGTCGCCATCGACAACCACCACGCCGTTACTACTGCCTTCCACGGGAGCCGTGCCTGACTCGATATCCGGCGGCGCCATGTAGGCACCCCACGAGTTTGCGATTCCATGGAGGGAGCGCCCCTTACGTCCAACCACCGAACCGGTGAGGTCGGTTCCGGCGGACGTACGGAACCGGTACGTGGATGCCTGCTCCCATGCGTGGGCGACACGCTCCGTGGTCGGCCGTAGGGCCGCGAAGTCGACATCCAAGGGTCCGCCGATTCGGAAGGTATCCGCCTGGATGGCCGGCATCGCCAAGTATCGAGTTCCTGAGAGGGTCGCCTTCTGACGAGCCTGACTGCTCCCGATGAATGTCGAGGTCAGTTCTATGGCCGCATCGGCTGATTCGAGGAGATACGCGACGGGGGCCGGTGGCTCAGAACCCGGTCGCACGAATCTCCGCATGGACAGGACTAGACACTCGGCGTCCCTCGCGGAGATCCCTCGGCGCAGTGCATCGATAACGCGGACATCGGTGCCCTCGTCCGTGAGGAGAACCACCTCTTCGCCTTTGCCCACCCCGAGGCACTGGTCAAGAACTCTCGAGACAGTGCGCTCGGGGATCAGCATGGCATCGGTCATCAGACAGATCTCTCAGGAGATTCGAGCATGGACGCGCTGGAACGCGAGGTTTGCCTCGCGCACGATCTTCGCCTCATCCGCAAACTTCAACTGACGGTCGTCCATGACAATGCGTCCGTCGATGATGGTCGTTCGCACACAACTTCCATTTGCTGCATATGTGAGATGCGACAGAACGTGTGCCGGGTCTCCGGGAAGCAGTGGTGTGAACATGGGTGAGAGGGTGTCAATGATGATGACGTCCGCCTTCTTGCCCGTCGCGAGCTGACCACCCTCATGACGCAACGCCTCGGATCCGTTTCGCGTTGCCATACGGACGATCTGCTCTGCGGGCTGCAAACTCGAGTCGATTCGATTTGCACGATGGATCACGGCAGCAAATTTCATGACTTGGAAAAGGTCCCGACTGTTGTTGCACTCGGCCGCATCATGTCCGAGCCCCACGTTGAGGCCTGCAGCCTGCATTTCGGGAAGCCTGGCGATGCCATTGCCGAGTTTCGCATTGGAGCTGGGGTTGTGGGAGATCTGGGTATTTGTGGTCCTCATCAGGGCGATCTCTGCATCAGACAGCCACACGCAGTGTGCCGCGATGCAGTCCCGTCCAAGAAGTCCAGCGTCATAGGCAACTTCAGTGGGACGACGACCAAAACGCTTCTTGCTGTCCTCCACTTCGGTGAGGGATTCGTTGAGGTGGATGTGAATGCCGGTGCCGAGTTGGTCTGCGAGTTGGCGCGCGTCGCGAAGAAGCTCGGGGCTTCCCAGAGGAAGCCATTCGATCCCGACATAGACCTCGACTCGGCCGTCACCCTTGCCGTGGTTCTCCTCGTATGCACGCTGGTTGTCCTCCAGGGTGTCCAGATCGTTTTCCGGGAGTGCGACATCATTGGAGAGCACGGCTCGAATCCCAATGTCCTCTGCCGCCTGCGCCAGCCCACCCAGTTGGCGGTACATGTCATTCACTGTGGTGACGCCGCCCTTGATGGATTCGGCGTAACTTGCCATAGCCGCCCAGTAGGCAGACTCAGGGTCGAGTGCACGAATGATCGGGTACCAACACGCGTCGAGGTACTCCCACAGCGGCAAATGATCACTGAATCCTTTTGCCAGCGCCGTGTGGTAGTGCAAATCGACGAGACCTGGCATGACGATGCAATCGGTCGCATCGATGAGGCGATCATCAGACCCGATGGTGCCACTGAATTTCTCTGGTCCAACCGATGTTATGCGGTCACCCTCGATCACCACATGCCCACCAAAGTGGATCTGATTCTCGTCGTTGACCGTGACGATGATGCCGTTGTTGATGATGGTGCGCCTAGCCATTGTGACCTCCCGTTTCGTTAACTGACCGACTCGCGGTCTCGATTAAGTGAATCCATGTCGAAAGTGGCTACCTGATCTGCCAGAACGCTGCGAATATGGAATCGCATCGTGCTCTCGGCTGCCTCGGGGTCCCTCACCGCGATGGCTTCATAAATCTGCGAGTGCTGATGCACGGACTTGTCAAGTCTTCCCGGAATCCCGACGGTGAGGTTGCCGATGCGCCGAAGGTGAGCATCCAGATACGTGAGGAGGTCCAGGATTCGTTGATTTCGCGTTTGGCGGTAGATCAAGTCGTCAAATGATTCGAAAAGGTCAGGCAGTACCTCAATGCGCCCGTCAGCAAGGCATTCCTCGCTATCGCGAACGATCCGCCCAAGTTCGACGACGTCGTCGACCACCATGGCTTGGGCTGCCTCACGTGCACAGGCTCCCTGGAGGATTTCCCGCAGTTGGTAGACCTCGACCAGATCAGTATGGGTGTAGCCGGTGATAACGGCTCCACGGTACGACAGAATTTCGACGAGGCCATCCTTGCTGAGTTGGAACAGAGCCTCGCGCACCGGTGTCTTACTCACCGAGAACCGCTCGGCCAAGTCAGCCTCCCTCAGGTGCACGCCCGGCGGAAGTGTGAGGTCGATGATGTCTCGACGAACGGGTTCATACACGGCTTGCCATAGCTGGCGATGCTTCTGAATGTCCTCGTTCTTGGCCATGGTTTAAGCCCCCTTTTCGTGTTGCGGCAACAGCCCCTCGCGCCGAAGAGCCTGGGCAAATCCACGTATCGTCGCCATACGGTCGTCGCCGAGTGGAAACACGTTGATGGAATCCACACCCAGAGATGTAAGGGTGCGGATGTGCTCACGTGCTTCCTCGACACCCCCGTACAGCGCCATTCGCTGGACGAAATCATCGGGCAAGAGCGCCGCTGCGGCCTCGGCTTCCTGGAATTCCCCACCCTTGTAGGCCTGTTGAACCTGGGTGACCAACTCCGCCGAGAGGCCTGCAACTTCACACAACTGGGGAACTGTCTGTGGAAACCAGGCGGCGATGGTGCGTGCTGAGGCCATCGCCGCAACTGGATCGTCGATCACCGCCCCGTACGCGAAGATCGCAACATGCGGCCGTTCGGAACGGCCAGCTTCCGCTACCCCTTCATCGATCCGGTTGAGCGCCCAGGTCACCACATCGGAATGTAAACCGCACAGGAGGATCACGCCGTCCGCCGTTCTTCCGGCCATTCTCAGCGTCGCCGGGCCGCTTGCGCTCACGTAGATGGGAATGCCGGTTCCCGAGGGGAACCGCAGGTGGGCGTCGTCGAGTTGGAATCCCGGCCCCTCGTCGCTAACGGTCTCTCCCGCCCAGAGCCGACGAATGTCGATAATCGACCGTTCCAGGACCCCGAGAGGCGCGGGCTTCAACCCGAGGCTCAACAGTGGACGGTCGCCGGCCCCGATCCCGAGAGCAAACCGTCCCTCAGAAACGATGTCCAGGGTGGATGCCGCAATCGCAGTAACGGCTGGATGGCGGGTGAGGGGGTTGGTGACCGCAGTGCCCAGGTGAAGCCGAGGGGACCACGTCGAGGCCAGGGTGAGGTACGAGTACACGTATCGCGCATGGAGTGACGAATCAGTCATCCACAGTTGGTCAAACCCGAGTGCGTCGATTTCGGTAACAAACTCACGAAATCCCTTTGGCTCATCGACAGGCTGAAGAGCAACTCCAACGCGCATCCCTACCACCCACCCTCTGCTAGGCGCTCCACGGTGTCGCAGAGTGCGTCAATGCCACGGCCGATCGACCGTGTGTCAATCCATTCGTGTTCGGTGTGCGTTGCCCCACCGAAGGCCACACCCAAGGTGATGGCCGGAATGCCCCGGGCATATGCCGCGTTGGCATCCGTGCTTGCTGCGGTGAACGTGGCCGTGAGGCCCTGCTTGTCCAGTGCCCGTGCGGCCACCTGAGCAAGGGCATGCTGACGATCGATGCTGCCCGCGGGGCGACGCCCGAGATCTGTCCAGGTGATCTCGACATGTGACCGGCGGCGTTCGATGTGTTCGCGAACGGTGGTCTCCAGAGTTGCGAGGAGGGTGGGATCCTCGCTACGTACCTCGATGTCGAAGGTGCACGTGAGGGCGCGGGAGTTGACCGACTCGCCCCCGACGATTCTTCCCACGTTCACCGTGCCCTTCGCGCGTGCGGATTCCTGGATCTGACGACAGGCGCGAAGGAGGTCGGTGATGCACTCAGCACTGATTTCAACAGCACTCGGGTTGCCCGGCTCTTCCCATGAGTGTCCC